>ERZ773028.67-NODE-67-length-93539-cov-11.138056_pt1 | contig 93539 bp, 67 predicted proteins | sample MGYA00511123_ERZ773028 | MGnify/ENA primary metagenome ERZ773028 (study PRJEB29015, sample SAMEA2738134) | human oral metagenome | biome: human oral; feature: human-associated habitat; material: saliva | place: China | collected 2206 ... | reverse complement strand
CCTGGGCCAGAAGCCCGGAGCCGGCCTGGGGATCGCCGCTGATGGATCGCAGGGCGGCGATCTCATCCAGGATGAAACTCCGGTCTTCGTCGCTCAGCCTGGGGACGGCGGCGTTGACCGCGGAGTCCAGATTGCGCTGGGCGGCGGCCAGGGCATCGTTGGATGCTTGGGGCGCGGCGGCGGCTGACTGGGCGGCGGCCAAAGCGGCCTGGACCTTGCTGACGGAGGCGGAGTCATACTTGCCGGTGGCGACCAGTTGACGGGCCCGGGCCTCGGAGGCGGAAAGGAGGTCCTTCTGCTCCTGGCTGGCCGCGGGCGATCCGTCGGCGGTCGGCTTGACGGAGGTCACCTGGTAGGAGACGGCCTCGGACTCGTTGCCCGCCGCGTCCACGGTCTTGAAGAAGTAAGTGCCGTTAACGGCCACCTGCACTCCTTCAGCCGGCAGGTCGCGGTAGGTGGCACCGCCGTCGGAGCTGAAGCGCACGGTCTGGGCCGCGGCCCCGGAAGCCCCGGCCACCGCGTTCAGTTTCACCACGCGTCCCGAGTTCGCCGAGGAAGCCGTGACGTTCGGCTTATTCAGCGCCTTCTTCGGGCTGTAGTTGACGGTGACGACCTTGGTGACCTTGTTGCCGCCGAAGTCGGAGACGGTCACGGTGATCACGTTCTTGCCTTGCAACAGGTTGACGGTCTCATCGATGTCCATCTTGCCGGGCTGACCGCTGTTCATATCGATGTCGGCGTACTGATTCTTCACGCTGCTGCCGTTGATGAACAGCTGCAGATAGTTGAGATTGTCGGTAGCGGTGCCACGGATGCGATACTGCGCCTTGTTGACGTTCACCTCCTTGTCGGTGGGGTTCTTCAGGGAGAGGGTGGGAGGAACGGAATCCAGCTCGAAGACCAGGGTGTCCTGGACCACCTTCTCCTGGGAGGAATCGCCGTAGATGACGCTGAAGACCTTGCGGCCGGCCTGACCCAGCTTCAGCTGGACGCTGAAGGTGAGGTCGTCGTTGATGTCCACATCCTTGCCATCGATCTTGAGGGTCGTGGTGGGGTGCTTGACCTTGCCGGTGATGGTCGCGATGCCGGTCTTGGCGTCGTAGAAGCGGGAGGTGAGGCCGACCTCGTTCTCGCCGAAGGTGATTCCGTTGTTGAAGGAGACGGCGTTCTTCAGCACATCGGGGTCGTAAGAGGAGGAAACGCTCTTACGGACCGAGGTCTGATTGCCGTCGGCGTCGGTAGCGGTCACGGTCACCGAGTTGTCGCCGTAGATCACGGGCACCTCGGCGCTGAAGCTGCCATCATCCGCGATCTGGGCGCGGACGGTGGAGAAGGAGCCGGAGGAGCGCAGGACGACCATGACGGCGTCGGAGCTGACTTTGCCTTTGACCTCGACCTTCTGCTCGGAGGTCTCATCCTCGCCGCCGTTCACGGTGAGATCGGAGAAGACCGGGGCCTGCAGACGGACCTTGGCGGTCATCTTCTTGAGGACCTTGGTGCGGGCGGCGTTGGTGTACAGGGTCACCGTGGTCTCGTAATCCTTGGCCGCCAGCGGCAGGCTGGCCGCGAACAGGTGGCTTTGGGAATCGTAGGAGACGGTCAGGTTCCGGACCTTGCCATCAGCGTCGGTATAGGTGCCATAGACCCGGGCCGGGTAGGTGCCGGTGAAGGGGAAGCTGCCCCCGTTGACCCCGCCGCGGTAGCCGGACGTCAGCTGGGTGATGCTACCGGGCAGGCCGCCCTTGCTCAGGACCAGGCTGTAGACGACGGACTCGGGCTTCTGGGCGGTCACCACGTCGTCGAAGACGTTGCTGGCGTTGTCGGTCAGATAGAGTTCCACGATGTTGTCCCCGTCGCCCAGGGTCTTGGCCTGGGCGGGGGTCAGCGGGATCTCGATCTGGGAGTAGCCGTCGGCGGTGGTGCCGGTGACGGTGTAGCTGGCGTCGTTGTTGACCACCTGGTTGATCGCCGTTCCCGCGTTCCTCTTGGCGTTGAGGCCGGACAGGTCGTCCTTGGTCTCGGCGGTCAGGTAGTAAGAAGTGGCGCCGTTTTCCGTCTTGGCCGCCAGATCGATGTTGCGGACCTGGGGGGCCTGGGAATCCAGGGTGAAGGGCACGTCGTAGGACTGCCGTTTGTCGCTGCCTTCAGGGGCGGCGGAGATGCGGTAGACGTATTTCCCGTCAGCCGCTTTGACGGTCTTGCCGGTGGCCTGATCGTAGTAGCTGCCGTCCCAGCTGGGCGGGTGGAAGTAGACGAAGCGCTGCCCGTTAGGGTAGTAGTAGCTCTTGGTCTCTTCCGCGGAAGTGGACAGGGTGGTCACGGACTTGCCTTTGGCGTCCAGGATCTCCACCTTCACGTCGTGCACGTTGCGCAGCAGGTAATACTGCATGCTGATGGCGTTGAAAGTTGCGTCAGGATTGGTGGAGAAGGCGAGGTGGGAGACGTCCACCTTCAGGTTCCCCTTCGTGTCCTGGGTGAGGCCGCCGTAATACTGGCTTCCGTTGGAGGCGTTGGTCAGCAGGGGGATGGTTCCGTAGTTGCCCACGGTCCCGTCGAAGGTGACGCCGTTGATGGCGTCCACGATGTCCAGGCCGGCCCAGTCGCCGAAGAATCCCAGGTAGGGGATGTTGAGACGGGAGCCGTCGTTCCCTTTGAAGTTGAGGAAGCCTTCCACATACTGGTCCTGATCGAAGGTCTTGGGCAGGGTAAGGGTGAAGGTGACCTTCACGGTCTTGCCCGCCTTGACCTTGATGCTTCGCTTGCCGGACTTGATGCTGGCCCCGGCGATCTTGGCGTCGTAAAGGACCCCGTTCTTGGGGTCGATGGCGGACGTGTAGACGCCGTCGGTGTCCTCATTGGAATCCATGGTGTAGACCAAGGTCTTCTTGGTCCGGTTGGTGAAGACCAGCTTGAAGGTCTTCCTGGTGGTGGTGAAGGACTTGAGCTCGACCGCGGGGTATCCGTTTTCGGAGACCACGGTGGAGGGGTTGTTCTCCAGGGCGTCGATGGCGGCCTTCACGTCGACCAGACCCGCGCCTTGGCGGCGGGGAGAGACGATGACGTTGTTGTAGGCCTCATCGTTGATGGGCTGGGCCGTATTCATCTCGATGGCCTTGATGAAGTCGGTCAGCTGGCTGCCCTTGAGGTTCTTGTAGTAAGCCTCATAGAAGGCGTTCTTCTTGTTGTTGATCGCCTGCTTGAGGATCGCTTGGGAACCGGCCACGAAGGGGGAAGCCATGGAAGTCCCGGACAGGTTGGTGTAGCCGTTGTTGTTCTGGGTCGACCAGATGTTCCCTCCGGGGGCGGTGATGTCCGGCTTGAAGGAAAGGTCGGAAACCGGGCCGTAGGAGGTGAAGTCGGACATCCTGTCCACCGAGTACTTGGCGTTGGGCAGGAGGGACAGTTTGATGGCGACGCCGAACGTGTCGTTCGAGTGGGCCTTGACCCATTCCACCAGCTTCCGGCCGGACACTCCGGACAGGCCGAAAGCGGGGAAATCGGCGGACAGGGAGATTGAGGTCAGGGGAACGTCGGTGTCCTGGTTGTTGACGATGATCAGACCCGCGGCTCCGGCCGTCTTGGCGTTGGCCTGCTTGGCGGTGAAGGTCAGGCTTCCCCGACGGACGATGGCGATCTTGCCCTTGACGGCGTCGGTGAAGTCGCCGGGATTGCCTAGGCTCAGGTTGCCCGAGGCGTCGGTGACGACGGCGAACTGCTTGCGGTCGAAGGCGGAAGTGTACTTGTTGTCGGACAGCCGGACGGCCTGGGGCCCCAACTGGAAGTCACCATCCGTGATGGTGGCCGCCATGGTGGTGACCTTGGTGTTCTCGCCCGAAGCCACGGTGGTGGCCCCGCGGGAGGTGCCCGGGTTGCCCACGGTCTCATTGTCCGGCAGGCCGTAGTAATCCTTGTTCACGCCTTCGGTGGCCGAGCCGGTGGTCCCGGCGTTGCCGGCGGAGATGACGGCGGCCGTGCCCGAGTCGTTGGCGTTCTGGACGGCTTGCTGCTCAGGGTCTTGCAGGCCTTGGTTGCCGGAGGTGGAACCGAGCGACATGTTGAGCACGTCGGCCCCGATCTTGGCAGAATCCTCCACGGCCGCCACGATGGTGGTGGTGCCGGTGGTGGAGGAGGTGTTGGAGTTGGTGAAGACCTTCATGGCCAGGAGCTGGGATTCAGGCGCGACGCCCACGACGGAGGTGGCAGGGTCGCTGCCGGTGCCGTTGGCCCCGATGATGCCCGCCACGTGCATGCCGTGCTGCTCATCGACCGTGGTGTCGGTGATGATGGTGTTGTTGTCCGCGTAGTTGAAGCCGTAAGGCACCTTTTCGGTGAAGTACTTGCCATGTTTGGCTTGCTTGATGAACCGGGCCACGTCGGACTTCTTGAGCTTGACGACAGTGCTCTTGCTCAGACGCATGTCCTTGTGGTTGGGGTCGATCCCGGTGTCGATGACGGCCACGACCGTCCCTTCGCCCTTGTACTTGTAAGCCGACCACACGGCCTGCACGTTGGCCATGGAGTTGGCGTTGGCCTCCAAGGGGTAGAAGACCTTTTGCACGGTCACGGACTGGACGCCGGGCACTTGACGCACGCGGGCCAGGTTCTTCACCTGGACCTTGGTGGAGAAACCGTTGATCACGTAACCGTAGCTTTCCCCGGCAGCCTGACCGGTGACGGCCTGGACGGCCTTCTTCACTCCGGCTTGGGCGGCGATCACCTTGTCCGTCGCCTGTTCGATCTCGGCCGTACTGGAATAGTTGGCCTTGACGCTGCCGTTGGTGGAGGCCGGGGCGGCGGTCATCCGCACGACGACGTCCACGTAGGTGTTCTCTTGTTGGACTTTGCTCAGCTTGGAATAATCGATCTTCCTGGCGGCCAGCTGGGCCCGGATGGCCTGGGTGGTGGAATCGTCCTGCCCGTTGATGGCGGCCTGGACCGCTTGGTTGGCGGTCACCTTCCCGAGCAGTTGTTTCCCACCGGCCTTGGCTGACCGGGCGGTTCTCCCTGAGACCTGGGCCACCTGGGCGGCCTGGCTCCCGGGGAGGTCATCGGCGGCGAAAGCCTGCATCCCTGTGAATGGAACGCTGGCGAAGGTGCCGACCGCGACTGTCGCCGCTAGAAAAACCGAGAGATTTTTTCTTTGCGCTCGCATCAATCCCCTCCGTTATCTCATCGAATACCCATAAAAGATATTCTTATCAATCCTTATAACTTTGATAAATAATTCATATCCCCTAGAAGTTATGAAATATTTATCAGAAATTATACCCAAAGTACCGACCATATATAAAGGGAGATGCAGGCCCATGTCCGCATATCGGTCAGACGAAGAAAACCCTTATAGGCGATGGATGTTATTATGCAGAGCATAGGCTGAAGAAGCTGAATATTTTCTTCCCTCGCCTAAGCAGAATAAAATGCCGAAACGAACATCCGAAGACCGGCAGGGCCGCCCTCGGATGCCTGGATGCAAACGCAGAAGGAGATGCTTGATGCGGAAGATGAAGACCCCCTTGACCCCCATCCTCGCGACCCTCGCAGCCGCCACCCTCTTGTTGGGCGGTTGCGGATCGTCCCCCAGCGTGGCCACCTACCAAGGCGGGGACGTGAGCCAAGAGGCCTTCTACCAAGAGCTCAAGAGCTCCCCCAGCAGCAAGACCATCCTCGCCAACCTGCTCATCTACCGGGCCCTGGACCATGCCTACGGGTCTTCCGTCAGCCAGGCCCAAGTGGACAAGGCCTACAAGGGCTATCAGGACCAATACGGGTCCGGATTCGACTCCTACCTGAGCCAGAACAACTACACCAAGGACTCCTTCAAACGCAGCCTGCGCACCAATCTTCTGAGCGAAGTGGCCTTGAAGAAACTGAAGAAGGTCTCCCCCGCCCAGCTGGCGGACGCCTGGAAGGACTTCCACCCGCAGGTGACCGTCCAGCATATCCTGGTCAGCGACCAGGCCACGGCCCAGCAGGTGATCGACCAACTGGGCCAAGGCAAGGACTTCTCCGAATTGGCCAAGACCTATTCCCTGGACACCTCCAGCAAGGACGAAGGGGGCAAAGTCACCTTCGCCTCCAGCAACCGGGCCTACGACTCCACCTTCAAAGACGCGGCCTACGCTCTGACCCAAGGCAAGTACACGACCAGCCCGGTCAAGGTGGTGGACGGGTACGAGGTGATCAAGATGGTCTCCAACCCCAGCAAGGGCACTTTCGCGAGCCGGAAGAAGGAGCTGACCGAGGCCGTCTACGCCAAGTGGCTGCGCGATTCCACGGTCATGAAGCAGGTGATCAGCCAGGTGCTCAAGAACGAGAAGGTGCAGATCCAGGACAAAGACCTGTCCAACGCCTTGGATTCCTACAAGGTCCCCGCGGCCACCGTTCAGACTAAATAACCTCCGGCCGCCTTCTCCATTAACCGGGACATGGTGTCCAGACTGAAGCCTTCGAAGCTGTTGATGGTCTCGAAGGCCCCGGCCTGGCGGGCCGCCTCGGTCGTGGTCTCCCCTTCCATCCGGACCACCGGGAGCCCCGCGGCCAGAGCGGAACGGATGCCGGGGGCCGAATCCTCAAAGACCAGGCAGAAGGAGAGGGTCCGAGGGTCATCCGGATCCAGGCCCAGGATCTCAGCCCCCATCCGGTAAGGGTAAGGCAGGGGCTTCTTGCGCTCGTCCGGCAAGGATTCATCGCAGACGAAACCGGTGAAGACCCCCTCCGGGGACTGATCCACCAACCCCTGCACCAGGATCCGGGGGGATCCGGTGACCAAAGTCGCGGGGATCCCGGTCTGCCCGACCAGACGCAGGAAGTCCTGGGCCCCCGGTAGCCAAGGCATCTGGGCCTTCTCCCGCTCATACATGTAGTCGATCATGCCTTGGATGGCCTCCTGCCGGCTCATGGGCAGGCCATGGTCGATGAGAACCCGGGCCACGTTGTCCATGGAAGTGCCTTGCAACAAGGCGGGCAGGTCGTCGGTCAGCTCCAGCCCGTGTCTTTCCATGAGGACCTTTTCCGACTGAGCCCAATAAGGCTCGGAATTGATGAGGGTCCCATCCATATCGAAGAAAATCGCTAACGGCTTCATGCCGTCCATTCTCCCATAAGCAGCGGAGCATGGCAACGGAGCGGCCGGAGAGAGGGAGGCCGCCCTAAGTATGAGCTATATGTGTCAAGCATACGCCAAGTATGAGCTAAGTCACACGGTCAAGGGGGAATAGATCCCCTCCGCCAAGCGTTGACCTTCATGTTGCCCCGCCTGCGGGTCGTCCTGATGGGTTTCCTCAAGGATTCCCCCGCGGACTATCCTCACGACCTGTCCTTCCGACCTGTCTTGATGGCGGTCGGCCGGCGGGCATCATCCATCCGTCTCATTTCGCAAGGAGTCATACATGGCTAAGATTCTCATGGTCGTCGCTTCCAATCGTCAGGGGTCCTTCAACCGCCAGCTGGCCGACGTCATCGTGTCCGAGATCGGCGATCGGGCCGAGGTCAAATTCCTCGATTATTCCGCCCTGCCCCCGATGGACCAGGACGCCGAGTTCCCCGCCCCCGAGGCAGTGACCAAGGTCCGTCAGGAGATCAAGGACGCCGATGGCCTCTGGATCGTCTCCCCCCAGTATAACAACTCCTACCCCGGAGTTTTGAAGAACCTGCTGGACTGGGTCTCCCGCCCCGTCGAGGCCGGTGACCGCGACACGGCCGCCGCCGCCGGAGTCAAGGTGACCCTGAGCTCCATCGCCGGCGGGAACGCGGCCGCCCCGATGCTGGAGAAGCTGTCCGAGCTGGTCGAATTCATCGGCATGGACCTGCTCAAGGAACAGGTGAACGGCTTCATCGTCCCCATGGAAGCCTGGACCAACGGCATTGTGGTCCTCACCGACGAAGACAAGGCCCGCGTAGCCGCTCAGGTGGACGCCTTCCTCGACTTCATCGCCTGATCACCAATCGCTTCATCGCCTGAACAGTCGGCATTTGTCGAGTCGACGGTCCTCCCCCGGGACCGCTTTTTCGTTTTGTTGGGAGAAGAGAAAGTGTTGGGCGGAGAAAAAGGACGCGGGCGGGAACGAATTCCGGAGGAAAACTCAGGCAAGCCCCGGCTCCCTACTTCCCCTTTTTCTTGAGGTCCCGGTTCTTGCGCATGATGTCGAAGACGATCCATGCGGACAGGATGAAAGCCACCACATAGCCGAGGAAGCCCACGATGGGGATGCCGAAGATCACCGGTTTGATGCGGGCGTAATAGACGATGGACGAGCCTACGAAAAGGCCGACCACGATCAAGGCCATGGTCAGGCGGTCCACCATGAAGGAGAGCTGCCGGATGGGCTCCTCGGACCCCACCAGTTCGATGTTGGTCTTGAGCTGGCCCCGGGTGAGCATCTTCATGGCCGCGCCGGCCTGAACCAAAGCGTTGAGCCCCCCGTGCAAGGCCATCTGCGATTCCAGCCCTAGTTTGCGGGTCTCGTCCGCGACCGACCCCTTGACCGACCGGGAGGTGAGCACATGCTGGGTGATGATCTCGATCATGTTGGCCTGAGGCATGAGGTCGTCGATCAGGCCTTCCAAAGTGACCAAGGACCGGGCGACGGTGGTGATGGTCCCCGGCAGCTTGAGGTTGTTGCGGGAAGCCAGACGGATCATGGACATGATGAATTTGGCTATATCCAGCTCATCCAGGTCCACGTCCCCGTAATCGGCGATGATCAGGTCGATGTCGGCCAGAAGGGTCGCCCGGTCGACGTTCTGCCCGGTTGAAGAGATGTCCGCCAGGCGCAGGAGGCCTTCCTGCAGGGTGACGGAGTCCTTCTGGGGGACGGCGAAGATCATCTGTTTGAGGATGGACCTCATCTCCCCGTTGATCCGGCCGACCATGCCTAGGTCGATGAGGACGATCCGCCCCCCGCGGATGATGATGTTGCCCGAATGCGGGTCGGCGTGGAAGAAGCCGGCGTCCAGGACCTGGGTGGCGTAGTTGTCCACCAGTTTGGTGCCGATTTCGGTGAGGTCGTAACCCTCTTCCTGCAGGCGTTTGGTCTGGGAGATGGCGATCCCGTCGATGTAATCCATGACCAGCACATGCTGGGTGCACAGGTCCAGATAGGGCCGCGGGCAGTCCATGTAAGCGAAACCGTCGGCGAAGGCCTTGAATTCCTGCAGGTTCTTGGCTTCGATCATGAAGTCCGTCTCCGACTGGAAGGTCTCCCACAATTCGTTGACCACGCCCATGAAGTCCACGATCTGGGTGTTTTCCGAGGCGACCTTGGTGGCGGTATTGGCCACGGAACGGATGATCTCTATGTCTTGGGCCATGGTCTCCCGCACGCCCGGGCGCTGGACCTTGATGGCCACGTCCTCTCCGGTCACCAGGGTGGCTCGGTGGACCTGGGCCAGAGAGGCCGAGCCCAAAGGCTTGGGATTGATGGAAGAGAATACCTGGGAGACCGGTTTGCTGTATTCCCGGCTCAGGACCTGCTCCACCAAGGCGAAAGGCATGGGGTCGGCGTCTGATTTGAGTTTGGCCAGTTCCGAGCAGTAGTCTTCAGGCAGGATCTCCGACCTCATGGACAGGATCTGGCCGACTTTGACGAAGGTCGGGCCTAACTCCTCCATGGCCTTACGCAGTTTGACCGGGGTCACTCCCCGGGGGATGTCGTATTTCTGGGCGATGCGGATGATCTGGGCGATGCGGCGGGCCCGGCCATGCGGCCGTCTGTCCCCCAAAACCGGGGTCTGCTGTTGAGCCTGAGCTTGGTCCTGGGCCTGGGACAAGGCCAGGGGATCGATCATTGGATCAGCCATGAAAACCCTCACAGTCACACCGCGCCGCCCGAATCAGGCGCATCGCCGGTGAATCGTTCGCTGGAAAGGCCGTCCCCACGAAGGGGACGGCGACCGGATATTTTACAGGCCTTAAGCCTTGCCTAGTCCTAGTTCTTGCCCAGTCCTAGTCTTTGGCCGTCTCGGCCTCATCGGCCTTGTCGGATTCATCGGCTTCGCCGGCCTCTTCCTTCTTGGCCTTGTCGGCTTCGGTCAGGTCGTCGGCCAGCTTGGCCACGCGGGCGGCGTAGGCCTTGCGCTCGTCTTCGTCCATGGCGGCCAAACGCATGCGCAGCAAACGGTCCTGGGCGTCGGAGATGGTGTCACCGGCCTTGTCCTTGGCCTTGCGGGTCAGCTCCTTATTCAGGTCCCGGCCCTGTTCCACGGTCAACTGGCCTTTCTTGACCAGTTCATCGATCAGCTCCTTGCCCTTGTCGACCCCGATCGCGGCCAGGCCTACCCCTGCCAGGAAAATATCGCGAGCGCCATCAGTCAGCGATTCCAAATTCAAGTCTGCCATAAGTGCCTCCTTCGGCTTAGTGACTCAGCGGATTCGCCCTGAAGCGAAACCGTCCTTCCATTCTAGCCCACCAAGAAGAGGATAATATTTCACTATACGAAATATCTGCCCTAATTCCAGTTGCAGATACAACTATAATGGAAAACCGCATCCCCTCCTCATGATCATCGTGAGAGGAAAATCGGAGAGGAACTATGGCTGGTTTAGACGAGACCCTGGCGGAATTGAGGTCGGACCACTCAAACGAGGCGAGCGGAATTTTCTCCACTGTCCACATCTTCAATCACGTCCTCAACCGCTTGCTCAGCAAGGACACCCGCATCCCCGGCATCACCGGGGTCAACTCAAGGATCATCCTCTACGTGGCCCATCAGGAAAAGCTGGGCAAACCGGTCTACCAGTCGGATGTGAAAGCCCATTTCGGCATCACCCGGTCGACCTGCTCTCGGGTCCTGGGCCTGATGGAGTCCAAAGGCCTGATACAAAGGACCAAGCCCGAAGCGGATGGGCGCAAAAGCGAGTTGCACCTGACGGACAGCTCCCGCCGGTCGGTCTCCCACATCATGGAGTCAGCACGGAAGATCGAGGAGCGGGTCCTGCAAGGGGTGGACCCCCGCGACCTGGAAGTCAGCTACAAGGTCTTCAACCTCATGATGGACAACATCGCCCAAGTGGAGAAAGACCAAGAGGGCTCAGGGGCTTCGGGGAATCCGGAAAGCCGCAGGAAACCGGCGGATTCGCGGTCCTGAAAACCGGAGTCAAATTTCAATCAAGGAAAGGAAGTCCATGGAGGATCAATTCTCCGCTGACGACCTGCAGACCGAGTCCAGCCAGGACGCTGCGGGTTTCGCTCGAATCGAAGAACGCATGGAAGAGGAGGCCGCCGATTCCTATGGGGACGACGCCAGCGGTTCTTGGAAGGATTTCGGCCTCCTGTTCAAAAGCCTGCGCGAATTCTCCAAGGCGAACTGGCTGACCCCCGTCCTCATCATCGGCGAAGTGATCATGGAGCTGCTCATCCCCACCTTCATGGCCATCCTGATCGACCGGGGGATCTACGGCAAAAACACGGGCGAAGTATGGAAATGGGGAATCTTCCTGGTCCTGGTCTCCCTGGTTTCCCTGGCCTTCGGCGTGGGGGCCGGCAAAACGGCCGCCGTCGCCTCCTCCGGCTTGGCCAAGAACCTCCGCCATGATCTTTTCGAGAAGATGCAAGGCTTCTCCTTCACCAACATCGACCGTTTCTCCACCGGCAGCCTGGTCACCCGCCTGACCACCGATGTGACCAACGTGCAGAACGCTTACCAGATGCTCATCCGCGTGGCCTTCCGCGCCCCCCTCATGATCATCATCGCCTGGATCTTCACTTTCAACATCAGCCACAGCATCTCCCTGATTTTCCTGATCGTCGCCCCCCTGCTGGGGGTGGCCCTGGTGGCCATCGGACTGGGGGTCCACCCCATCTTCGTGCGGATCTTCCACACCTATGATCGCCTGAACTCGGACGTGGAGGAGAACCTGCTGGGAGTGCGCGTGGTCAAGTCCTTCACCCGCGAGAAGTACGAGGACCGCAAGTTCAAGTCCGTTTCCCAGCGCATCTACGACAGCTTCGTCAAGGCCGAGCTCCGCCTGGCCTGGAACGGTCCTCTGATGCAGATCGCCATTTACTCCACCATCCTCCTGCTTTCCTGGATGGCGGCCCATCAGATCATCGCTTCCGGCAACAACCCGGCCCACGGCCTGACCACCGGCGACCTGACCGCCTTGTTCACTTACACCTTGCAGATTCTCATGGCCCTCATGATGGTCTCCATGATCTTCATCATGGTGGTCATCTCCCGCGCCTCCGTGGGCCGTATCACGGCCGTCCTGCGCGAGCAAAGCACGGTGACCAACCCCGAGGCCCCTGTGCGGGTCGTCAGGGACGGGGCCATCAAATTCAAACATGTCACCTTCCGCTACAACGAAAGCTCGGAAAGCCCGGTCTTGGACGACATCAACCTGGACATCCCCTCCGGCTCCACCCTCGGCATCGTCGGGGCCACCGGCTCGGCCAAGTCCTCCCTAGTCCAGCTCATCCCCCGCCTGTACGACGCCAGCGACGGGATCGTCAAAGTGGGCGACGTGGACGTGCGCGGTTACGAGCTCGACGCCCTACGCCAGAACGTGGCCATGGTCCTGCAGAAGAACATCCTCTTCTCCGGAACGGTCAAGGAGAATCTCCGCTGGGGCAACCCCCAGGCCAGCGACGAAGAAGTGGAGCATGCGGCCAAGTTGGCCCAGGCCGACGAGTTCATCCAGAACATGCCCAAGAAATACGACACCTATCTGGAGCAAGGCGGTTCCAACGTCTCCGGCGGCCAAAAGCAAAGGCTCTGCATCGCCCGGGCCCTGCTGAAGAAGCCCAAGATCCTCGTCCTCGATGATTCCACCTCGGCCGTGGACACCAAGACCGACGCCTTGATCCGCCAGGCCTTCGCCACGGAAATCCCGGACACGACCATCATCATCATCGCCCAGCGCCTGTCTTCCGTGGAACACGCCGACCAGATCATCATGATGAATGAAGGCCGGATCGCCGCCCGGGGCACGCATGAGCAGCTCTTGGAATCCTCCCCGGAGTACCGCAGCATCTACGAGTCCCAGAACCGTTCGGAGGTGATCGCCGATGACGAGTGAACAGACGCACCCCTTGAGCCAGACAGAACGGCCGGGCCGAGCGAAGCAAAAAGAAACGAAACGAACGACCATGAAAGACGCAAAGAAAGACAAACCGAGGAAGGGGACCACATCCCACCTCCTCTCCTACATCTTCGCCTACGAATGGCAGATGATCGTGGTGGTGCTCTGCATCATCATCTCCGCCGCGGCCAACGCGGCCATGGGCTTCTTCCTGCAGACCCTGATCGACTCCTACATCATGCCCCAAGTGGGCAAGTCCCATCCTGATTTCCTCCCCCTGGCCCAAGGACTGGGAGTGCTGGCCATCGTCTTCACCGCCGGGGTCATCGCCACCCTGACCTACAACCGGATCCTGGTCAAGGTGGAACAAGGGGTGCTCAAGACCATTAGGGACGACATGTTCGCCCACCAACAGACCCTGCCGATCAAGTATTTCGACACCCATCTGCATGGGGACGTCATGAGCTTCTACACCAACGACACCGACGCCCTGCGCCAGGCCATCTCCCAGAGCCTGCCCCAGATGTTCTCTTCGATCATGAGCGTCATCGCCGCCTTCGTGGCCATGCTGCTCATCTCCGTCCCCCTGGCCTTCTTCGTCCTGGCTTTCGCCCTCCTGCTGATCGTCGTCATCCAACGCCTGACTTCCGCCTCCGGCCGCTACTTCGTCCGCCAACAGAAAGAGCTGGGCGACGTGAACGGCTTCATCGAAGAGGCCATCAATGGCCAGAAGGTGATCAAGGTCTTCACCCATGAGGATGCCACCCAGAAAACCTTCGACCAGAAGAACGACGACCTTTACCAGGCCTCCTCCCAGGCCAACTACTTCGGCAACATCACCATGCCTGTCGTCGGTAACATGGGCTATCTCCTGTATGTGCTCGTCGCCATCGTCGGGGCCGGGGCCGTTTTGGGCGGCTTCCGCAACGTCAGCCTGACCGGGTCGGCGGCCCTCACCCTGGGCGGAATCGTCTCCTTCCTCACCCTCTCCCGCAGCTTCATCAACCCGATCGGGCAGATCTCCAACCAGTTCGCCTTCGTCATGATGGCCTTGGCCGGCGCCTCCCGCATCTTCGACTTCCTGGACCAGGCGCCCGAAACCAATTCCGGCACAGTGACCCTGATCAAGGCCCATGTGGCCGAAGACGGAACCATCACCCAGGCCGCCCATCACACCGATAAGTGGGCCTGGCGGGTTCCGGCCAACGTCCGGATCGAGAAGGGCGTGGGCGCAGTGACCAAGACCGGGGCGACCACCCGCCTGGCAGGATGGAGAGCCGCATCCGTGGCCGCCTTGGCCGGCAAGACCTCCCGGACGGCCGCCGGGGCCTATACCCTGCTCAGGGGCGACATCCGCTTCAAAGACGTCAACTTCTCTTATGAGCGCGGGCATCAGATCCTCCATGACATCTCCCTCTACGCCAAGCCGGGTCAGAAAGTGGCACTGGTGGGCGCGACCGGAGCCGGCAAGACCACGATCACCAACCTGATCAACCGTTTCTACGACATCGACAGCGGGTCCATCCTCTATGACGGGATCAACATCCGCGACATCAACAAGAAGGACCTGCGCCAGTCCCTGGGCATCGTCCTGCAGGATGTGAACCTCTTCACCGGCACTGTTATGGATAACATCCGCTATGGCAAGTTGGACGCCACGGATGACGAATGCATCTCCGCCGCCAAGCTGGCCAACGCCGACGGCTTCATCCGCATGCTCCCCCACGGTTATGACACCGTCCTTCAAGGCGACGGATCCGGCCTGTCCCAAGGCCAGCGCCAGCTGATCTCCATCGCCCGCGCGGCCGTGGCCGACCCCCCGGTCATGATCCTGGACGAGGCCACTTCCTCCATCGATACCCGCACCGAGCAAATCGTCCAAGCCGGCATGGACGCCCTCATGGAAGGCCGCACGGTCTTCGTGATCGCCCACCGCCTGTCCACCATCCGCAACTCCGATGTGATCATGGTCATGGACCACGGCCGCATCATCGAGCGCGGCACACACGACCAGCTGCTGGAACAGAAGGGCGAGTATTACCAGCTCTATACCGGCGCCTTCGAGCTGGAGTGATTCAAAGCGACCGCACGGCACCGGCGCTTCCACTCTCACCATGCATGCGATGCGAAGGCTGTCTGATTTTGTGAAAAAGAGCTGTCGTCGGACTCGCTTGCGCGGACCATTCAGCGCTTATCCCTGCGAGCCAGCGCTGAAGCTCATGCAACATCCACATCCCTGATGTCGGCCTGAGCTTCTCGAACGATCTGCGCTTGACAGGGAGAACTTTTTAACCGGTTGACAATAGATTGACAATGGCCGATTGACAACGTGGTATCACGCGGGCATGGGCTCATCGGCGTCCTTCATACGGAAGATAATTCTCAGGGCAATCCTCGCCTGCCTCGTGCGGCCCAACTGCGGACAGCAGGAATGGCTTATGCATTCCCCGGTTCTCATCGAGGCACATAGAACCAGGTTATACAGCAAGTCCATATTTTGAGAGAACTCTCGACATATTCTCGCTAATATTCTACTATTAGAATTGCAAGTTTATTCACCCGATAATAAGGAGGTGAAAATGCAAACGGCGATTGCAACTGCAGCAGCTGAAACGCTACAAAGTGCGGTCGAAATCAATAACCTTGATTTCGATGCTCTTGAGGAAGAGTTCCTTCAAGACTCCGATTATCTCTTCGAGGATCATTTCTCTCATTGTAGCTGTAGCTCACAGCGAGATGACTAGGAATTCGCTATGCAAGAATTTCGAAAGACGGAAGCGCCGCTTTACCTTTCCAATGCGGTTTCGATTGTCAGTTTAAACACTTTTAAGCAGCAGTATTCGTTGACCAATCGACTCGTCAATTGTTGTAAAATCGTGTTTGGCTCACTGCTAGATCAGCAAAGATGTCTCAATGTCGGCGTTCCGTTTTTCTTCCGCTCTACTGAAGAAGAGAAAAGGTTCTATCGCTTTTATTTCAAAAATAACTTTGCATCTGTCAGATCTCCTTTCTTGGCCGTGCCCAATAGCTCTGTTTTAAATAAGACGATTCAACAATTTTCTCAGTCTCGTATTCTTAGCAGAATATGTATAACTATTCGAAATGCCGACTCAATACCTCAAAGCTATCAAACTCTGTATTCTGATAAAGTTACAGTTATTTTCAATACCGATATAATCAAACCTGATACAGTGCTAGAGGCGATGGGCCATCATGCGCAAACTGGTGCGACCATCATGCTGTCCGACACCCCCATGAGCCAAGTTCAGCCTTATTTTAGAGATATATGGCGAGCTCTTCATCTACACAAACCTTTATACTTCCAAAAAAACAGCTTGACTGCGCAAGGGTTGAACATCGCTCTTAAAGCGCCCATGCTTGCAAATTCTTTAACTGCAAGCATAGCAGAAATTTGGTATAAGCAGCTATTTAATAATCTGAAGGTTATTAATTCTAGTTACGCATAAGGAGAAAGACAGGAGGAAAGCAATACGGTAGGGAAAATGCTGACATTCCGCTTAAACAAGTACACTGATGTATTTGAAGCTGATGATGAACTTATCCTATATAGCTACATTACCAAAAAGCATATTTCAATCAAAAAAGACCAGCTTGACGGAAACGTTATAACTATCCCAGACCAAGACGTCAAACACTACCTTGGCATGCATATCATCGAAAATCAAACGATTGGTTCTTACGAAGAGTACCAAGTTCTGCGTGATATGGCTCGCTATTCTCACAGCCTACTTGACGTTATTCTTCATCTCAACTATGACTGTAATCTCCGGTGCCCATATTGTTATCAAAATAATGTTGACAAAAATGCGATTATGACTGAAGAGACCATAAATAAAGTTTGTGAACAAATCGTCTTTCTCATTGCTCAAGGGCAGTATCACGAATTATCACTTACGCTCATAGGCGGGGAGCCTACACTTCATCCGCGGATTGTACATGAAGTTTCAGACAAGCTGAGCAGTTTATCCTGTCCAATTAGTGGAATTGTCGTTTGCAATGGTACTTCTTTATCGGACCAATTAATTGAGGATTGTCGAAGGCTAGGCTCTTTCACTTTTGATATCACTCTTGACGGAGCTCAGGATTATCACGATCAGTTGCGCTTCTATCCTAATGGACAAGGCTCTTACCATGAAATCATGAGCAATATCAGATACATTCAAAACAAATACCCCAACGAAAAAATCACCATAAACTGCAATCTATCTAAAAAAAATATCTCTGGAATCAAAGGACTTTGCGACGATTTGCAGAGTTTCCATTTCAATGGGCGGCTGATATTTAGTGAAGTCTTTTCATCGCCGCATAGCTCATACGAAGAGATTTTAAATCGGCGAAATTCAGAATGGTATGAAGCAATCAAAATTGCCGAGAGATATGGCTTTGTAAATGATGCGTTCCTACGTACATCTCACTTAGGCTGTGGAATGTACCACTCAGACGCTTACTTTATCGATCCCTTCGGTCAGCTCTTCTCATGTATCAATGCGATTGGAAATTCAGCTTTTCGGCAGACTTCTTTCACAAACTACGAAGAGGCTTCGTTCGATTTTGCCCGTAGCCAAAGAATAGAGAGCGACGGGCTTCTTACAAAGCACTGTCGAGATTGCAAGTTCCTTCCTGTCTGCGAGGGAGGATGCACCTATCTCAATGAAGAAGTGCAAAAGTGGTGCCCCCGCTGGTCTTTTGAACACAATGAGAGAAGAGTATTAAAAGAGCACCTTCTGGAAGGAGTCGAATGATGCCGGAAGGATCCGAAAATGATATGCCGCCCGCCGCACCGATCCTCCTGACCGATCAGGTGAGCAGGGATTTTCACGGAAAACCTGCGGTGAGCGATCTGTCCATCGCCGTCAGACCCGGTCGCATCATGGGCCTGCTGGGGCCCAACGGGGCTGGCAAAAGCACCACCTTACGCATGATGTGCGGCCTCCTGCAGCCCACCAGCGGTCAGATCCTCTTCCATGACCGGCCTTTGGATTCATGGCGGAACTCCCTCTACGAACATCTGTCTTGTGTGCTGGAGGACTCTTCCCTGGCCTACATGTTCCTGACCGGCTGGGATAACCTCGCTTATCAGGGAGGCCTGTACGGCTACGGGCGCAAGGAGACCTTCGAACGCTGCCGGGAGCTCATGGATTCCCTGAAGCTGACCGAGCATATGGATAAGCCGGTGGGCGACTGGTCCCGCGGCACCCAGCAAAAGCTGGCCTTGGTCACCGGCATGATCCCCCGGCCAGAAGCCCTCATCCTCGATGAACCCACTTTAGGCCTGGACGTGGTCTCCAAACGCGACTTCCTCCAGGCGATCACGGCCCTCTCCCGGCAGGGGACAGGCATCATCATCGCCACCCATCAGTCGGAAGTGGTGGATACGGTGGCCGATGACATCACTCTGATCCACCATGGCCGCACCCAATGGGCCGGCACCTATCCCGACTTCATCCGCGTCCATAGCCGGCGGTTGACCGGTCGGGATGACGCCTCCATGGACTTGGAGCACATTCTTCTGGAACTCTTCACCGTGGATGACGAAGACCAGGGGAATCCGATAGGATCGGTCGAAACAGGCAAGCCGGGGAAAGCGGCAGAAGGAGAAGAACGATGAATATGACAGAGGATCTCCAGGGTTCCCAAACGTCCCCGGCGTCTCAAGCTTCCCATGGTTCGCGCCGACCAGGCCAGCCCGGCCTGCCGCATCCGTCCCCCGGTCCGCGCCGACCGTCCCATTTGCGCAAATTCAGCATCCTCCTGATCGCCGAACTGCATCGCTACGTTTTGGAGCTGCGCCGGTATCTGAGCAATTACATATCGGACCTGATCCTCACCGGAATCCTGGTGGCCATGATGGCCATGGCCACCAACGTCCGGAAGGATCCCACCGCCTGGCTGGGCTACTTCCTGTGGACGGCTTCGACCTTCCTCATCGAAGAAGGCAGCCTGTCCATCTCCACCGACAAACAGAACGGCACGTTCACCCAACTGATGCTCAGACCCACCTCCCTCTTCACCCAGGTTCTGGTCAAGACCCTCACCTGGAGTCTCATCTCCATCGCCATCAACGCCATTTTCATCGTAGGGCTTTTTGCCGTCATGCGTATACCTATGGTCATGAACCTGACAAGCCTGGGCCTGTGTCTGATCATGTTCGCAGGGCTTTTCGGCTTTACCCTGATTTTCGTCTCCCTGACCGTGGTCTATACCCGCACCCAGGCTTACTCCACCCTTTTCGGCTATGTGCTCATGTTGGTCTCCGGCGTCGTGGTGCCTTTGTCTTCCCTGCCGCCGGCCCTGATTTGGATGGGCCGGATCCTGCCTCTGCAATACGGGATCCAGCTGATTCAGCGATCCTGGACCAGGCCTGTCACCCTTTCCCAATGGGCGGCGGCCGGCGGCCAGAGTCTGGTTTACCTGGCCATCGGCTACCTCCTTTTCCGCCTCATCCTCAAACATGGCAGGAAGAACGGCATCAATATGCGCTACTGATTCAGTGCGCCACTGATTCAGGAGGATCCCGCTGAGGATCCCGCTTATCCTGGTCCGGTGGTCCGGTATGGACGGCAACGGCAAGAGTCAGACTCCGCCCCGCCTAAGAGGTCATGCCGCACCGGGCCTTGACGACCAGGCGGGCCACGTTCTCGGCTGTCCGGGACAGGTTGACGCCGGCACCGGCGATGGCGTCCTGCATGGTCGCCACCCCGGGCATGATGCCGAAGATGGCGTCTATGCCAAGTCCATAAAGCTGGTCGATTCCCTGACCCACGTTGCCAGCGATGGCGACCACAGTGCAATCGGGGGTCACCTCCTTCACGGCTTGGGCCGTGCCCATGGGAGTCTTGCCGAACTGGGTCTGGTAGTCGATGCCGCCTTCGCCCGTGATGCAGAGGGCCGCTCCGGCGGCCAGTTCTTTCAGATGGGTGGCTTCCACCACAATCTGAACTCCCGGCTGCATGCTGGCGTCGGTGAAGGCCAGGAAGCCCGCCCCCAGGCCGCCGGCGGCGCCGGCGCCGGGGACATCGCGGACGTCACGGCCCAGTTGGCTTTCAATCACTTTAGCGTAATGAATCAGGGCTTCGTCCAGTTTCTCCACCATGGCCGGGGTAGCCCCTTTCTGCGGGCCGAAGACCGCGGACGCTCCCCGCAGACCGGTCAAAGGGTTGGTCACATCCGAGGCCAAGCGAATGCGGACCTGCTCCAGTCGAGGATCCAGCTGGCTGCAGTCCACCTTGTCCAGTTTGAGCAGGGCCTCGCCCCCGTAAGGCAGCTCGTCCCCATTGATGTCCAGCAGTTGAACGCCCAAGGCTTGAGCCATGCCCGCTCCCCCATCATTGGTGGCGGAGCCGCCCAGCCCGACGATGATCTCCTTGACCCCGTGGTCCAAGGCATCCTTGACCAGTTGCCCGGTTCCATAAGTCGTGGTGATCAGAGGGTTCCGGGTTTGCGCGTCCACGAACTGGATACCCGAGGCCGCGGCCATCTCAATGACGGCCGTGCTCCCATCACCCAGCAGACCATAAGCGGCTTCGGCCGGGCGACCTAGGGGATCCGTCACTTCGGCGGTGACGATTTGCCCGCCGGTGGCGTCAACCAAGGAACGGACGGTCCCTTCGCCTCCATCAGCCATAGGGACTTTGACCAGTTCCGCATCCGGAAGGATTTTACGGATGCCTTCCTCAATGGCATCGGCCGCTTCCTGAGCGGTCAGGCTTCCTTTGAAAGAGTCAGGTGCAATCACGATTTTCATTTTTACGCTCCTTCGCGAAAATCAGCAGATCTTCCGGTCTTCCGGTTTAAAGCACGATATACATGATGGTAGCCACGACTGTCATGGTCAGACCGACCAGGGCTTCGAATGGCAGAACCGACATACGCTCTTTCAAATCCATGTTCATGGCCTTGGCTGTCACATGGAAGTAATTGCCTTGAGGCAGGCCATCAATGACGGTCGCACCTGCCTGCATGGTAACAGCGGCAGCCAGCCGGCTCGTCCCAAAGGAGAGGATGGAGGATCCGAAGGCCTGGGAGCCCAAGATGACGCCAGTCGAGGTGGATGCCGTGGCGGCAGCCATCAGAATGCCGGCGATAGGCGCCAACAAAGTCCCGGGGATGCCGATGTGGTTGATGATGGAAACAATCTGTTGAGGAAGGTCGGACTTGGTGATGAGGGCCCCGATAGCACCGGCGCCGATGAGAATCATGACCACATCGACCATACGACCCAGACCGGCCTTGGTGTATTCCAGAATATGCTTGCCCTGCTTCATGGCCAGAAGACCAATGATTGCGGCCAAAGGCAAAATATACATGGCATCCACCTGGAACTTCTCCAGCAGGGAGATATGCAGCATGGAACCAATCGGGTTGAGGAGCAGAAGGACAACAGCCACTATAGGGGCCACTAGGGAAGCGCCGATGGATGGCAATTCTTTGTCTTCCTTGGTCTTCGCGGAGCTGCCGGTCAGATCGGATTCCTGCACGATCTTCCCCTTCTTCTTCATGAGGGTGGCCAGGAGGACCGCCATGGCCAGGCCGAAAAGTGCGGGAATCAGGCTGGCGACCATCACTTGGGATGGTTGGATGATGACCGTTTTTGAGCTGAAACCTTCCGCGGCGGCTATGGTGTTGGGGTTGGGAGAAATGATATTTCCCGCCTTCCCGCCGCCGGAAAGCGCGATAAGCAAGGCCAGCTTGGAAATGCCCATACGACTGCCGACTTCTATAGCGATAGGGGCGACGATCAGAACGGCAACGGGGATGAAGACCCCGACGGCGCAGATAATCATGGTAGCGAAGGCCAGGGAGAAGATGGCCAGTTTCTCGCCGAACTTGGAGACGATGGTTCTGGCTATCTGATCGGCTGCGCCGGATTCCATCATGACCCCTGCCAAGACCCCTGCAGCTAAAACACGGATGATGGTACCCATAACACTTTCCCCACCGGCGACGACCACCTCCACCGTCTTGGGGAAGCCGACTCCACCAATCAGGCATCCGACGATGGTCCCTAGCAGGAGCGCGTAAGTAGGGTTCAGTTTCAGAAGGATAAGGATGATGGCGAGCGCAAGCCCTATCAAGGCTGCCCACCAGGCTAATGCTATTGTCATGGTACGTATAACCTCACTGTTAGTACATCTTTGAACTAGTCCCAACGAATTCGGCCTTGATTTTTCGTTGGGATTACTTTTATTATGCGTCTGCCATCCGGTGATTGCCCATGTTCTCGAAGACTGATTATCAGCCTCTCATCAACTCCAAAATGTTACGTGTAACATGTGTATACTGTTGATATGGAGATTGAAGCCGAGCTGGCGCAGACCATCGCCCAAGAGGTCAGCCGCAGCACCCACCACAACATCAATTTTTTCGACACTTCCGGCCACTGCATCGCCAGCACCGATCCCAGCCGCATCGGTAGCTTCCACGAGGCCGCTTTCCTAGCGGCCAATCGCAGGGTCACAGTGGAAGTCGATGACAGCAAACAGTATATCGGGGCCCGCAATGGAATCAACGTGCCCGTCTCCTTCCAGGGGCAGGTGGTCGCCGTCATCGGCATCACGGGCCGCAAACAGGACGTGAAGCCTTTCGGCGACGTGCTCCGCCGCATGACCGAGATCCTTCTCCAAGAGAATTTCGAACGGACGACCCGGTTCGACAAAAGCATGACCATGGCCAACCTGGTCACCCTGCTCCTGACGGACCAGAGCGACCCCTCCATGCTTTCCTACCTGTCTTCCGCCTTGAACGTCGATCTTGCGCAGGACCACATCTGTCTGGTCGCCGCTTTCGACGGAAAAGACCATTCATACCAGGACCGGGCCAGCCTCCTGAACGACATGAACGCCTTTCTGGAAAGGCAGGCCTCCGGCTCCTTCTTCTCCCTTCGCCCGCAGACAGCCACTTTCTTCATCCCCTTGGCATCCATTGGATCCGGGCAAGACAGCATCCTGCAGCTGGCCGACCGCTTGGCCGTCCCCCTGTCCCATCATGTGAAGTCCTTCTTCATCGGCATCAGCGATCCCTTCCACCCGGGAGACCAGGCCGAGGGCCAGGCGGAGGGTTTCCCTGCCGCCTACCAGACCGCCTTTCTCCAAGCCTCTATGGCCGCGGACAGCGCAAGCAGACGCATGACCGGGACTTATCTGACCTTTGATTCCTTGGATATCGACATCCTGCTCAGGTCCAGCAAGGAGGAAGACCGCCGGGTCTTCCTCTCGCATGTTCTGGGAGACATGACAGACGAGGAGATTCGGCAGGCGAGCGACCTCTTCCTGACCTACACCGCCTGCAACGGCAGCATCATCCGCACGGCCCGGGAGCTCTTCCTCCATAAGAACACGGTCCAGAACCGGCTCAACAAGATAACGGACCTGACCGGCTACAATCCCCGCGACCTGAAAGACCATACGGTCCTAGCCTTGGCCTTCGCCATTCAGCGGGCATACGGATATACTGGAAACTGATAGAAAAGCCGATAAACGCCGCCCAAATGCGCGCGCCTGACCGGGAGAATCCCTGGCAGGCGACATCCACGAGGGTAAGGAGACAACAATGGTGGATTCAAGCTCTTCAACCCGTCCCGGAGACCTTCCGGTGGGTTCCATGAATGACTATAACGACGAGGAGGGCCACAGCCAGCCCGGAAGGCCTGGTACGCCTCCTACCCCTCCCATCCGGCACGTCTTCAACCTGCCAACCTGGATGTATTACTTCTTCTGGGCCTTCGTCTGGCTTCTCGGCTTCGGCCTCCTGGCCTTCGCCACCGATAATTTCGGGAAGACCACGACCTGGGGCTATGTCCTCTATACCATCTGCATGGCCATTTCGGTCATCTTCGCCATCATCATCGGCTACGGAGTCGGCACTTCCAAACAAGGCCTGTCCAACGCTGGGCTGGCCGAACATATGATCCAGGGGACCCGGATCTGGGTGCTGGCCTGGCTGATAGCCTTCTTCGTGTGCGAGCTGGCCGTCAACACGGTCGCTTCCCAATACAACTTCAATCCTTCCGGCCTGGGGATCCTCAACTGCATCCTGGTCAGCGCCCTGGTCGGGTTGATGTATCTGACCGGGAGCGCCATTTTCGCCGACGCCCCCATGCTGATCGTCGGCCTGATCCTCCTCTTGGAGGTGCTCATCATCCCGGCTTTCCGCGTCCCGCGGGGCTACTGGATCACCGCCGTCATCTCGGGCATCGCCCTCCTGGCAGCCGGCATCGTGGACTACATCAGCCAGAACCGGAAGGCCAAGGCTTCAAAGACCAAGAAAAACGCTAAGCCGGAATCCTCTTCCCAGACCAAGAAGCGCGGATTCGGCCTCTTCAAGAAGAAGGCTTCACCCGGCAAGTCGGAAAACGAAGGAGGGGCCGGTGTTACCGGTAACAGTGAAGCGTCTACCGGCCCATCCTCATCGGGGACAAGGCAGCCAAGCTCCCGGACCAGCAACTGGTCCTGACGCGGACTCGCGCGGAGCAGAAGAAACTCGTGAGGGGAAAGAGAGGGCGGAGAGAAGAAGGAGAGAAAAGGGAGAAAGGGAGAGGCGGAGCAGGAGCAGGGGCGTAGGAAAGAGGACAAACGCACCCATCGCTCATTGCTACCGGGGCCGGGCCATGGCGGACTTGCGCGCCCGGGCGGCTAGACGATTGAGCATGGCTAGCTCCTTCTTCTGACTGGGAGTGCTCGCATCCTCGAATTTCCCATACCGATTCGTTATGGCGGTCTTGATCAGGAAATCGGCGACGGCCGGATTCTTGGGCAGGAGTGAGCCGTGCAGGTAGGTGCCGATCACGTTCTTGTAACGGGCGCCTTCGGTGTGGTCCTGCCCGTTGTTACCGGTACCATCGGCATCCACCCGGCCCCATGCCTGGGATCCTGGCCCGAGGAAGGTCTGGCCCGAATGGTTCTCGTAGCCGATCACATCGCCGAACTCCTGGGTATGCTCGGTCAGGTTGCCGATCATCCGGACTTTCTGCCCGACGGTATGGACGTCCAGGAGGCCGATGCCGGAGATCTTCTCCCCCTCCACGGTCTCGAAATCATGGCCCAGCAGCTGGTAGAGGCCGCAAATGACCAGGATGGGCACGCCGGCGTCCGCCAGACTGCGCAGCATCGGGGCGATCTTCTCCAAGTCCTCGCCCACGGAAATCTGCCCATGGTCTTGCCCTCCCCCGCCGACCAGGAGATCCGCCCGCTCCGGCCAGGGGTCGCCTACGTTGTACATGTGGACCATCGGCTGGTAACCATAGAGCCGGACCCGGGTCTCGATGACCTTGAGGTTGCCCAAGTCCCCGTAGATGTTCATATCCTGGGGATAAAGACAAACGATGTCCACCTGCTTGGGGGGCGCCTGTCCCGCAGGCTCGTTCTTCGCTTCGTTCACAGTCCCACATCCTCCACATCGGTGATTTGCGACAGGACCTGTCGCACGGTCAGCATGGCCGTATAAGTGCAGTAGATATGATGCGGCTGCTCCGGCTTGACTTGCAGGAAAGCTTTGACGGCCCGCTCGATGTCCGCATCCACCGCGGCGACCTCCACCTGATCATAAGCCAGGCGCAAGGCCATGTCGTCGGCCCGGACCCCGGAGACCATCGCTGCCCCTTCCCCGGCCAGACTGCTGAAATCGACGTCCCAGAGCCAGCTCATGTCACGCCCATCGGCGTACTGGTCGTTGATGACGATCATGGTCTGGCAGCCAGCCGCCGGGAAGGACTTCAAAGCCAAGCGGAAGCCCATGGGGTTCTTGACCAGGATCATCTCCACCGGTGTCTTGCCCACGGTCACGGTCTCCCCGCGACCGAAAGCCGGGGTGACCGCGGCCAGGGCATCAAGCATCCTCTCGGTCCCGATGAAAGTGTTCCTGGCCTTGTTCACATCCCGCATGACGGCCCGGACCAAGGTCAAAGCGGCAGCCGCGTTGTAGAGGTTGTAGACCCCCTCCAACCGCAAAGTCTTGCTATACTCCTGGTCGTCAATCAGATAGGTGGCCGTATGCCCGTCCACCTTCGTCAAAACGACGTCGCCCAGGACCCCATGGGTGTCCGAGACCCGGACCCCTTGCGAGGCTTCCTCATGCATGTCGTCATCGGAGGGGAAGAAAGAGACCAAATCATCGAACAGGCCGAAATACTGCTTCTCCGTGGACCAGGGAGCCAAACGGGAGAGGCCGGACACGCGGGAATCCTCCCTGTTGAGGACCAGGACCCCGGTCGTGGCGGCGGCCGCCTTGCCTAAAAGCCTGGCGGTGGTGTCGATCTCGCCGAACCGGTCCAGCTGATCGCGCATGACGTTCAGCAGCAGACAGTACCGGGGCTTGACCTGCTCCACGAAATGGACGGCGTAGGCCTCGTCCAGTTCCAAAACGGCGATGTCGGCGTCAAGCCGCCCCCTCATATCCACTTGGTCGATGAGGGCGGATACCACCCCTCGGGTGAAATTGGACCCGGTGGGGTTGGTGAAGACCCTGAGCCCCAAGGCGGACAGCATGGAGGCCACGATGCGGGTGGTCGTGGTCTTCCCGTTCGTGCCCGACACCAGAACGACCCCGTAAGGCAATTGCCCCAGGGTCCGGGCCAGGAAGCCTCGGTCGATGGACTCCACCACTTTCCCGGGGAAGGCCGAACCGCCGCCTCTGAGACGGGCTAGGGAACGTATGGCTTTGCCGACTGCGGGCGTCAGAATTCTCACTGCCATCTTGACCTCTCAGACCCCTTGGGCGTAATCGTTGGGCATATCGGCGAACTTGGAGGTCGCCCCTTGGAATGCCAGGTGGAAGGTATCGGTGGGACCGTTACGGTGCTTGGCCATGATGATGTCCGCCTCGCCCGGCCGGTCCTCTTTGTTGTAGAAATCCGGGCGGTGGACCAGGAAGACCACATCGGCGTCTTGCTCGATGGACCCGGATTCGCGCAGGTCTGACAGCTGGGGGATCTTGTCCTGCCTCATCTCCGACCCGCGGTTGAGCTGAGAGAGGGCCACCACCGGCACCTCCAGCTCCTTGGCCAGGAGTTTCAGGGCGCGGGAGAACTCGGACACCTCCTGCTGGCGGGACTCGACTTTTTTGCCGGAGCTCATCAGCTGCAGGTAGTCGATGACCACCAGTTTCAGGTCCTCGGTCTGCTTGAGCCGGCGGCATTTGGCCCGGATCTCCATGAGGGACATGTTCGGGGAATCGTCGATGTACAAAGGGGCGTCGTGCAGGCGGTCGAAAGCGGCGTTGAGGGCCCCCCACCTCTCCGGGGTGATTTCGTCCGGCTTACGCAGGGCCCCCAAAGGGATGTTGGTTTCGGCGGCCAGGATGCGTTGGGCCAACTCGGTGGAGTTCATCTCCAAAGAGAAGATGACGGTGGTCAGGCCTTGATGCAAGGCAGCGGAACGGGCGAAGTCCACGCCTAGGGTGGATTTGCCCATGGCCGGGCGGCCGGCGACCACGATCATCTGCCCCGACTGCAGGCCTTGGGTGAGGGAATCGATGTCCCGGAAACCGGTCTTGACCCCTTGCTGGACGTTTCCCTGCTGGATGTCGTCCAACTGTTTGAGGGTCTCGTCGGCCACATCACCGAAAGGCCGGTAATCCTGGCGGACATTGCCCGTCCCCAGCTCGAAGGCCTGGGCTTGGGCCAGGTTGACGATGTCTTCCGCCTCGGACCCGTCCGCCGAGTAGCCCAGCTGGGTGATCTTGGTCCCGGTCTCGATCACATTGCGCAAGATGGCCTGCTCCCGCACGATGTTGGCGTAGAAGGAGGCGTTGGCAGCCGTGGGGACCGACTCCACCAGGCTATGCACGTATTCGGAGCCGCCCACTTTTTCGATCCCCCCGTTGCGGGTCAGCTCGTTCACCGTCATGATGACGTCCGTCGGCTGTGAGGCGCTGTATAGGTCCAGGATGGTGTCGTAGACCATCTGATTCTGCGGCTCGTAGAAATCGTCGGACTTGATCATTTCGCTGACTTCGCCCACGGCTTCCTTGCTCATGAGCATGCCGCCCAGAACGGCTTTTTCCGCCTCGGAATCATGGGGCGGCACACGGTCATAGAGAGAGCGGCCGGTCTGGGTCTGGCCGCCGCCCGCCGGCGCAGAGGAGGCGCCTGAGGCATAAGGATAGGTCTGATTCTGAGGCATATTCCTATTGTAAATGGCACCGGCTATGTGGACGGTGACGCTAAGGAGGCGAGTCTCCCTTGGCCCTGTGGAAAAACACCTGGATAACTTTTTGACTTATCCACATTCTAAGCGTGTCCTTGTGCACGGAAGAAAGACTTATCCACATTTCGTGGATAAGTAAGTGGATAACCTGTGCACGACACGGTTCGACTATGGAGGAAGTGAAAAAGTCGGCGAAAATTTGTCCAGAGTTTTTGCATTCGCATTCAGAGCGAAATCCATAATCAGAGCAAGTTCATAAGGGAAACCAAGGAAACCCCTCTCCCCCAAGAAATCTCCTAGGGGAAGACCGAAGGAAAGACCTCCAGGAAGGACCCGCGGCGTATAAGAAGCCCCGAAAGACAAATATCCTTAAAATATCCTTCCGAATATCCTTATAACATCTTTCCTTACAACATCTTTCCAGAGGCGATCGCGTATATTCAAAAAGAGGATTTCGAGTACTGGAACGGCCATCAAGGCAAGGTTAGCGACGTCATTAGAATGAAAAAGACACAAGCATCCCGGGGCTTTGGGCCTGGAACGGCCGGCTGAACAATCGCGGAGGAGCCGCGAAAGCCGGTAGACGGGCAACCTCGGCCATGCGAAGGGAGCATGATGACTGAAGCATCGCAAACATCACCGATATCATCAACATCACCGATTCCACCGACGGGGCAAGGGGCGCAGCGGCCCTGGGAAGAGCCGGAGGAAGCGGGGGACACCCGCCAGTTCATCGCCTTCAACGCCCGGCAGGTCGGGGAAGAAACCGCCCTGCCGCCGGCCTTGCGGACGGACATGGACCTGGTACTCCAGATCCTGAGGAAAATCCTGGGAGAATACAATCCGGAGATCCTGGCGAAATTCGACTCTTTGCGTGAAGACGTGATCGTGGCCAGCCAGGAACAATTCCATAAGGACGGGGAAGGCTCCGACTTCCATACAGCGGCGAAACGCAGTCTGGACGAGGTCGTCGGCCTGATTGACGATATCTCCATGGACGACGCCCAGGCCTTGGCCCGCGCCTTCGGAACCTACTTCCATCTGGCCAACCTCTGCGAAGAGAACTACCGCATGTCCGTCCTCCTGGAAAGGGAGAACCAGGTGGACACGACCGCTTCCGTGGACCCGCTCAACGCCATCTCCGTGGCCTATAAACAGCTGATCGACGAAGTCGGCCCTGCCGGGGCTCAGGAACTGCTGGAAAAGCTGGAATTCCACCCGGTCTTTACCGCTCACCCCACCGAAGCCAGGCGCAAGGCCGTGGAAGGGAAGATCCGTCGCATCGCCAACCTCCTGGCCATCCGCAAACACCAGGGTGGGTCTCTCCTGACCGAAACGGACCGTCAGCTTTACCAGGAGATCGACTCCCTCTACCGCACCTCCCCCATCGCCTTCAAGAAGCCGACCCCGGTGGAGGAAGCGGACACCATCCTCGACATCTTCGACAATACGCTTTTCACCATGATCCCCCGGGTCTACCGGCGCTTCGACAACTGGATCCTGGGCAAGAAGGCGGGCACGGTACCCCCGGTCTGCCCGGCCTTCTTCCACCCCGGCAGTTGGATCGGCTCCGACCGCGACGGCAACCCCAACGTGACCGCCAAAGTCAGCCGGAAAGTGGCCCTCAAGTTCTACAACCACATGCTGGAGACCCTGGCCCGGGCCACGCACGCCGTCGGCCGCAACCTGACCCTGGGCTCCCGGACCACCCCCGCCAACGAAGAGCTCAAAGCCCTCTGGAGCCGGCAAAAGGAGCTGAGCGAAAAGCTGACCGGCCAGGCCGAGATCCTCTCCACCAAAGAACCCCATCGGGCCTGCCTTTTCGTCATGTCCGACCGGCTTCGGGCCACCCGCGACCGCAACGCCGACCTCATGTACTCCTCATCCGAAGAGTTCCTGGCCGACCTGCGCATCGTGCAGAAGTCCCTGGCCGAAGCCGGGGCCGTCCGCAGCGCTTACGGGCCCGTCCAGGACCTGATCTGGCAGGTGGAGACCTTCGGCTTCCATATGGTCCAGATGGAGTTCCGCCAGCATTCCCTGGTCCACGCCCGCACCCTGGACGACATCCGCGAACACGGCCTCCACGGGGAGCGCGGGCCCCTGGCCCCCATGACCCAGGAGGTCCTCAGCACCTTCCGCGCCATCGGAGCCATCCAGAAGCACAACGGCCGCCAGGCGGCGGGCCGTTATCTGATCTCTTTCTGCAAAAGCGCCCAGCACGTGAGGGACGTCTACGAGCTCAACCGGCTCGCTTTCGCCGACCCTAAAGACGCCCCCGTCCTGGATGTGATCCCCCTCTTCGAGCAGCTGGAGGACCTGGAGAATTCCGTTTCCACCCTAGACGAAATCATCAAGATACCCGAAGTGAAGAACCGGCTCAAGCAGACCGGCAACCGGATGGAAGTCATGCTGGGCTACTCCGATTCGTCCAAAGACGCCGGACCCACCTCCGCCACCCTGGCCCTGCACCGGGCCCAAGGCCGTATCGCCGACTGGGCCAAGCGGCATGAGATCGACCTGACCCTTTTCCACGGCCGAGGCGGGGCCGTCGGTCGAGGAGGCGGCCCCGCCAACAGGGCGGTCCTGGCCCAACCGGTCGGCTCAGTCAATTGCCGCTTCAAGGTGACCGAACAAGGCGAAGTGATTTTCGCCCGCTACGGGAACCCAGTCCTCGCCGCCCGCCACGTGGAGGCCATCGCGTCGGCCATCCTGCTCCAGTCGGCCCCCAGCGTGGAGAAGATCAACACGGACATGACCGCCAAATACCAGCATATGGCGGACGCTTTGGACCTGGCCTCCCGGGAGAAATACGTGAGCCTGCTCACCGCCCCCGATTTCGCCCCCTGGTTCTCCGTGGTCACGCCTTTGACTGAGATCGGCCTCCTGCCCATCGGCTCCCGGCCGGCCAAACGCGGGCTGGGCGCCCAATCCTTGGACGACCTGCGGACCATCCCTTGGGTCTTCTCCTGGGCCCAGGCCCGCATCAACCTGGCTGCCTGGTATGGGCTGGGCACCGCCTGCGAGAAGTTCGCCGACTTGGGGCAGCTGCAGGCCGCCTACCGCGAATGGCCCCTGTTCACCACCTTCATCGACAACATCGAGATGTCTTTGGCCAAGACCGACGAACGGATCGCCCGCATGTACCTGAGCCTGGGCGACCGGGACGACCTCAGCGCGGCGGTTTTGGACGAGATGGCCCTGACCCGCCGATGGGTCCTGCAGATCGTCGGCGACGACTGGCCTCTGGAACATCGGCACATTCTGGGGCAGGCCATCCGTATCCGGTCGCCTTATGTGGACGCCCTGTCCATCACCCAGGTGAGGGCACTGGGCTCCCTGCGGCGGCGGACGGACAAGGCCGAACTGAGCGAATCCCAGACCGCCGATTACATCTACCTGATCCTGTGCACCGTGTCCGGCGTCGCCGCCGGCCTGCAGAACACAGGCTGATACTTCCACCGAAGTGGCACTAAACGCAAGTATAAAATGAGAAACGGCGGAATTAAGCCGATTTTGATTTGGTACTTACGTTTAGTGCCACTTTATCTCTCAATCATCATGCGTATCATCATCCAAAAAGTCAGCCAAGCCGGGGTCGTCAACCATGACGAGCCGGAAATCCCGGCTCGGGCGATTGGGCCCGGTCTCCTGCTCCTGGTCGCCGTCCAAGACAGCGACGACGACCGGGAAATCGCTTGGGCCGCGCGGAAAATCGCCCAAATGCGGATCTTCGAAGACCCGGCCGGCAAGATGAATCTCAGCCTCCTGGACGTGAGGGGGAAGAACGTGAAAGGGGAGGTCCTTTCTGTGTCCCAATTCACCCTTTACGCGGATATACGAAAGGGGAACCGGCCGAGTTTCGTCGGCGCAGGAGACCCCAGCCACGCCCGGGCGATCTGGGAGCGTCTTAATCTGACCCTAAGCGACGATTACGACCTCCTGGTGACGACCGGTTGGTTCGGGGTCCACATGAGGGTCAGTCTGACCAATGATGGACCGGTCACCATCATCCTCGACACCGACCAGATGTCGGGGAAGACCCGAAAGGGCTGAGCCTCCTTATTCGGCTCAGGCCTTTCCCCGTCAGGCCTCTTCCCGCTTGACCTTTTTTCGCCCGGCTGTCTTCCGCCCGGCTGCCTTCGGCTCGAAAATCAGACCGACGAAGGCGGGCAGGACGAAGAAAAGCGGGATGGCGTACCAGGTCAGGGCGGCCGGCGAGAGGAAAAGCTGGATGACGAAGGCGGCGAGGAAGGTCCAAGCCGTCAAAGCGGCCCAGCGACGGCGGAAGAGAAGGAAAAGCCCCACCCCCAGAGGAAGAAAGACGGTATAGAGGGCCAGGGAGCGGACCGAGCTGTCCCAGGGAAGGCCGTCACCTCCTTGAGTCTGGGCGGCGACGGTGGATTCGGCTTCCTGCTCGGCCAGGCAAGTCTCTTTCATCGCCTTCTCCGACAAAGCCTTCACCGGCTGGCGTTCAAACCGCACCTGAGGGCCGGCCGCATCCAGGACGGCCTGTTCCTGCTGGTTTCCCTGCACCTCCTGCGACCTCAGCGCCCTCATGCAGACCGCAAACCCGTTCCGGCGAACGGGCTGCGAAGCGGAGTCCAGGTCCAGCCGGGCCGTCACAGTGGCGACCGCCAGGCGCCGCCACCACGGTTCACTCTCCAAGGTGAGCCTGCCCTCGGCCCGCAGGTCTTCCGTCGTCTCATAAGCGTTCAAAGGGCTATGTACTTCGCGCCCCCACTGGCTCATGTAGCTGGGGCTGAAGATGTAGCCGGAATCCATCGGGTAGCGCACTCCCCCGTTGACGGACAGCCAGGGCCGCCACACATACAAGGTCGACATGAGGAAGGTCGCGGCGTTGCCCTTGTTTTTCAGGCCGATCCGGGCCGCCAGGAGGGCGAAATCCACCTTGTGATCCTCCAAGGCCTCGCTGTTGGCCGTATACATGGTCTCGTCTTCGCGATGGAGATTATACCGGTCCGCGGCCGTCGCCAGGTCCATATACCGGTTGACTTCCGCTTTCTCCTCTTTGGTCATGGCTTCGGGCCTGGTCCGCTCCAGCCGGGCCAGGGGCTGGGTGAAGAGACCGTACAGCTCCACCGGAGACCAGGTCGTAGCCCCGGTGACCTTCTGGGACAAAGGCGCCCACAAGGCGTTGGCCAGGACCAGAGGGAGGAGGAGGGACGAGATCACGGCCAAGCCGGCCTTGCCCCCGCTATGGGAGTCGAGGGTGAGGACGGTCAGGAAGAAGCCCGAGAACAGAAGGATCTCCACCCCGGTCCGCTTGATGGCCAGGAAGAGGAAAGCCAGGATGACGAAGGTCAGCAGGACCGGCAACCGCTTCAAGACCTTCCCTCGGGTGAGACAGGCTTCGATGAAGATCAGCGACAGAGGAGTCATGACCAATGCCCAGAGGGAGTCCTTGCTCATGGTGGGGATGGAGGCGACGATGGGATAGGAACAGGCGAAAAAAAGGGTCACCAACCACAGGAAAATCAGAGGCGCCCCTCTTTTGCGCAGATAGACTAGGACCAGGATGCAATCAAAGGCCAGGCCGATGGCTTGGACCACGGTATAGGCGCCCAGTCCCCAGCTGACATGGCCCCAGGCTTGTCCAAGCCGCCAGAAAAGGCCAAAGATGAAGGTTCCCATCAGGGGGTGACGGGTGTAATACCCGCGGACTCCTTGGGATTGGAAGAACTGGGCCAAGGTATCATCCCGCAGGACGCCCGGCCAGGTCAGGCAGATATAGGGGATCCAGGCGAGGAGGATGAGAAGGAAGAAAATCCAGCCGTATTTCTTGAAGGCGGAGAAAAATCCCATGACCGGGCTGGGGCCGAATACTCGGTTGCGCCACGGTCGATCGTTCTTCGGCTGGCTGCGGCGGGAGACCTTTTCGGCCCAAGCGAAGACCAGGCCGGACAAGAGGAAAGCCACCAGACCGGAGATCAGGCCGGTCCGCAAAAGGGCGTGGAGGCGTTCGTGGGTGTGCGGCAGGCCGGCGACGTTGTCGTCCAAACGCAGGCTGACGATCACCGTCCCTGCGACGATCAGGCCGGTGAAGGCGGCCGCAAGAATCAGGCTGATCACGCCGGCTGGGCCAAGCGGACGGTCCCCCTGCAGTTGGTCGGGCGTGCCGGTGGAGGCAGGCGGATTCACCATGCCGGCGGCGGGAGAGGTAGATGCGACGGGAGAGGCGGACGCACCGGCCGTTGTGACAGGTGCGCCGACGGCGACAGTAGAGACAGGCGCATCAGTCGATGCGGCGGGAGAGGCGGCGGCATCGTTCAATGCGGCCGCCATGGCGAGTCCACTCTCGCCGCGGGGATTTAGGCTGTTGCTTTTACTTTTCATCGACGGCGGGGTTCTCTTGGAAAATCCGTTCCCAGACCTGGAAGGCGGCCATATCGTAGTCGGCATACCAGCGGGCCAGGTCTTTCCATTTCCTGATGATGGCGCAAGTCAGACGGGCGTTCTTGGTCATGATCCGACGGGCCAGGCGGTCATCGCGGCGCAGCCAGGCCCGGCCATTGCCATCGGGGGTGGTCACCAAGGCGGAATCGACCCCCTGCATGGCGATTCCCATCCAGGAAGCATCTTGGGCGGGGATGGACAAGGCCGGTCGCTCCTCATCCCTCCCTTGAGCCCGCGAGCCCAAGGCCATCCGCCCCAGGTAGCGGACCACGGCTTTGAGGTAGTCCTTCATGGTCAGCTGTTGACGGCGGACTCCCCGATCGGCCAGGTCTTGCTCGGCTTCGGGGAAGGCCTCCGGATCGGTCGACGCTTGAGCGTCGGCGAAACGGGACCTTTCCTGACGGATCTGGGCCAGCTTGGTCGGAAGGGTCGCGACGATGTATTCGGGCCCACGCAGGATGTCCGCCAGGCCCAAGGTGTGCAGCCGCATGGCCGAGTAGAGGAAACGCAGGCCCACACTGGTATCCCACCGGAGGTTGACCATGGCCATGTCCACAGGCTTGTCGGGGGAGATCAGCAGGGCGGCGAGCCAACGATTGCGCTGGATGTAATATTCATCCCATCCCCGGGTGGGGTCTTTGTCATGCCAAGCCTGATGCCAGACGGCCACCCCGGGCAGACAAACGGTGGGATAGCCGTGCCGGCGGGCCCGCATGCAGAATTCGACGTCATCGAATTTCAGGAAGAAAGGCTGGGAAAGGCCGATCTCCTTGATGATGGAAACGGGGATCAGACACATCCACCAGCCGTTGTAGTCACTGTCGACACGCTGATGTCTTTCAGGCGTGTCGCGCAAAGTGCGGACTGCGAAATCGAAGTTGTAATCCAGCCCGAGGGAGGGGGCGTTCCAGATTGTCCGTGGGTTCAGGCGCTCGCCCTGGGTATAGAGGGTGGTCCGGTTATCCAGATGAAACATGGCCCCGCCCGTCAACAGGGGTTTGATGGCGTAATCCTCGAACTGCACGGCCCGCAGGATGGATTCGGGCTCGCTGATGGCGTCGTCGTCGAGGATGAGGACGTAATCGCTGCGACCAGCCTTGACCGTCTCGTACATGCCGCGGGAGAAGCCCCCCGACCCTCCCAGGTTCCCCTGACGCAGGTAGACCAGGCTCTCGCTTAGGTCCGCGCTCACGGAGGCGAAATCCTCCTGGTCGCAGACCAGATCGGTCCCTTGGTCCACGCAGTAGATGGCGTCAAGCCGCTGGCGCAAGGCCTCAGCTCCGGCCAAGGTCTTCAGCTGCCGCATGCAGTAAGAGGCCCGGTTGAAAGTGGTGATGGCGATGGAGAAGGTGGTCTCATGATGGGCGGCTATCGCCTGGGTCCGATTACTGGCCGGAACGGACCACGACGCGCCGGACACGCGAAGTCCCAGACCAGATGCGGGCTCCTCCCCCACTTCCTGGCCCACGGCGGCTTCGGCCTTCGTAACTTTGCCTTCCGCAGCTACTTCACCTTCCGCTTCGGCGTCGAACCAGAAATACCCTCCGTCCACGAGGCCGGTCATGGGGATATCCACGCGAACCGCTTTGCGGCCGTCGCAAACGATGCCATCGGACACCTGATAAATCAGACCCCGGCCGGTGGACCGGAAAAGCCGCAGGCAGCCCCGGCCGCTGACTTCCGCCTGAAAACGGACGGTCTCCACCCGGGTCCACCGCCTCCAATAAGCGGCCGGGAAGGCGTTGAAGAAAGTGCAGAAAGAGGTATGCCCCCCGGGCAGGATCCGGACGCTGGTCCGATCCAAAACGCGGAAGGAGTCGCAGGTGACGCAGGAGCTTCCGGCCGATCTGACCATGTCCTGGAAGGTCCCCCGATCCATGGAGGAGAGGCCGGCCCAGGGCAGGACGGCCGAGACGGCCACCGCCGCATCGTGCAGGCGGGGGCGAGTCCAATCGATGGCGTACAAGGGCAGGGTCTGCTCGGCGTCTTCCAAGGGAAAGACCACCCGGCAGACGGTCTCCCATTGGTCGGATGTTTCAGCGGTCATCATTTCACCGTCCTGAGAAATTCTGAGGGAAATCCTGGGGGAAATCCTGGTCCACCAGAGGGCTGGGCATCGGCTGCCAGGCCTTGTCGCGCAAAATCTTGTGCTCGGCCCGCCATCCTTTGCAGATCTCGACGAGGCCGGAACGGATGCTTTTGCGGTCCACCGTCACCAGGCGGATGATCTCTTTGATGAAGGTGATCAGGTTCCCTAGGGCGAAGCCGAAGGGGTAGTAATCGCCGTGCGCCATGTAGTACCGGGCCAGGAAGCCCCGGTTGCGCATGAGGTAGTAGCGCTTCACGTCCGACATGGAGTTGATCTGCGGCAGGCCGGCGATCTCCAGGTTGGCCATCTCCCGGGTTCGGCGCAGGACCTTGTCCTCGACGATGATCGGCCGGGTCACCGTGCTCGCCAGATAGCCGTAGTTGGCGTCATCCCAGGCGATGAAGAAACGAGGGTCGGGGAAGCCGATCTTATCGACCACGGTTCGCTTGAAAAGCCCCCCCTCGAAACACATGGAGTTCATGCGGTGGAAGCGGCTGGGGCCGAAAGCGGGCGGGGAGAAGGGGTTGGGCACCCCCAGGAAGGTGATCGTCTGATACTGCCAGTAGAAGTCGCCCCCGTCGAAGTCGTAACGGCCGCCTTGGATGGCTTCGTATTTGCCCATCCAGGGATCGAGTTTCTCCAAGGATTCCGGCAAGGCGGCCACATCGTCGTCCATGAGCCAGAACCATTCGGCCCCCCGCCGATAGGCCTCTTTGGTGCCGGAATAGAAGCCGCCGGCCCCGCCGGTGTTGGCGGTCAAGGGCAGGTAGACCACATGGTCACTGCCTCCTTTGGCATCCACCGAGTCCGGGTCTTCCGGACGGCGGACGGCGGCCAGGTCGGCTTCCAGCCGCTGACAGATTCCTTTGGTCTCAGGCGAATTCTCGTTGTCCACGACCACGATCCGCCAAGGTTTGACGGTCAGGTGGACGATGGAGTCGAAGAGCTCCTGCAGGAGGCCCTGGCGCTTGAAAGTGACGATGACCATGGCCAGTTTGCCGTTGTTCTTGGCGACGGTCTTGACGCTACCCTTGGCGACGGTCTTGTCATCGTCCTTACCGTTGGTCTTGCCTTGCTCAGTCATCAGCCACCTCATCTGCCGACCCTTGGGATAGGCTCATCGCCGCCTCTCCCTTGGCCGTTCCTTTCTCTGCCTCTTCGGCTGTCGCTTTGGCGGTCGCCTTCGGCTTCTCCTTCACCCTCTCCACGGCCGTGGGGTCAAGCGGCGAAATCATCAGCCCCCGGTCGCTGATCAGGGCGTAATCCCGGTTGCGCTCATCCCTGACGGCGAAGTCCAAAGCGTTGTCGTCAATGGCGACGGCCACGAATTCGGCCCCTCCCGCGGATTGGGGGTTGGCCTTCCACAAGGATGTGATCAGGCGGAAATCCCCGTTGTTGAAAATGTCGAGCGGGAACTCGAAGTCCACGGTCTGGTGGCCGTGATGGAGCATCTTGAGCATCTTGTTGCCTGTGTCGTAGGTGATGCCGCCCCGGCGGATGTCGTGCAAGGCGATGGCCAGGTAGAAGTCGCCCGGTTCGTCGAACTGGTATTCCACCTGGAAGTGGAAGGTGTCGGAACTCTTGCAGATCAAGGGGGAAACGGCCGTGGTCCTCAAAATCGGCACCCGTTCGTTCAGGCCGTTGGGATATCCACCGGCCTCTTCCTGCCGTTTCTCGGCCTCCTTCTTCTCCGCCTCGAGATTGGCCAGAGTGTACTGTTTGGAGACGGCCTCCGGATCGCCGATGGCTTTGACCTTCCCGTCGGAGATCATCATGGCCCGGGAGCAATAGCGGGTGACGGACGACATGTCGTGGGTCACCAGGATGACCGTCTTGGTGGGATCCTTCTTGATCTCAGTGAAGAAGTCGGCGCATTTGCGTTGGAAAGCCTCGTCCCCCACGGCTAGGACCTCGTCCAGGACCAGGGTGTCCCCCTGGGCCTTGATGGCCACCGAGAAGGCCAGCCGGACCTGCATGCCGGAGGAATAGTTCTTCAGCTTCTGGTCCATGAAGTCTTCCAGCTCGGCGAAGGAGACGATGTCGTCATACATGGCGTCCACTTCTTCGCGGGAGAAGCCCAGCAAGGCCCCGTTCAGGTAGACGTTCTCGCGCCCGGTCAGCTCCGGGTTGAAGCCCACGCCCAGCTCAATGAAGGGGACCAGTTTGCCTTTGACCGACACCGCGCCCTGTTCCGGGTAGTAAATCTGGGAGATGATCTTGAGCAGGGTTGATTTTCCGCCGCCGTTACGGCCGACGATCCCGAAGAACTCCCCCTGATGGACCTGGAAGGTGATGTCTTTGAGGACATGCTGCTTGGTGTAGCCTTTGATGCCCCGGGTCCAGTTGACGAAGGCCTGTTTGAGGCCGGTCGCCTGCTCGGTCGGCAGCTTGAAATACTTGGAGACATGCTCCACATTCAAGACGACCGGTGCCTTGCTGAAGTCGGTCTTCACCGTGGAATCGCCACGGCCCTGATCCATGGAGTCGGTCATTTCAATCTTGGAAGTCATTACATCACCTCGGCGAAACGCTTACTGTTACGGCGGAAAAGCCAAATGGCAAACCATAGGATGAGAAGGGTGAAAACGATGGGGAAAAGCTTGGCGCACCAACCCAAAGCCGTGTCGTGGTAGAGGGTCCAGACCGTCGGCTGGGTCGCCGGGGCGATGAGATTATGACGGATGTCTTGGATGGCCTGGGCGATGGGGTTGAGCAGCTCCAAACGGCCGAGGACGGAGATGACCCCGCCGCGGTCCAGGACGAAGGACAGGGGGTAGATGATGGGCATCCCGTAGAAAATCACTTGGGAAAGCACTTCCCAGATGTGGGAGATGTCGCGGAAGTAGGCGTACATGGTGGCCATGATCATGGTCAGGGCCAGGGTGATGGCGTACAGCTCGATGATGTTGATCGGCAGGAACAGGGCCCACCAGGTGAAATGGACCCGGGAGATGATGGCGAAGACCATGACCACCACCAGGTTGATCCCATACGAAATCAAGGCTCCGACGGTGGCGGAGACCACGACGATGTAGTTGGGGAAGTGGATCTTGCGTAGGAGGTCGCCGCGGTCGACGATGGACCGCAGGCCAGAATTGGTTGATTCCTGGACGAACTGCCAAGAGCAGGTCCCCAGCAGAAGGACCACGGGATAGGTGGGGGTGCCATCGGTCATCCGCAGGAAGCGGGCGAAAACGATGTACATGACTACGAAAAGCATGAGCGGTTTGAGGACCGACCAGAGGATGCCGAGAAAGGATCCCTGGTAGCGCAGTTTGAAGTCCGTCTTGACCAAGCCTTTGAGCACGGTCCAAGCGTAGCCGTAGCGCGACTTGAGTTTAGATTCGTCAGTGTCCACTTGTTTCACCCTGCCATTCTATCAAGCGCGCTTACAAGGGCCGGGGAAATCGACGATTTCCCAAGTCTCTGCACAGGAACACAGCGCCCGAGGGGCTTCGGCGGCCAAGACCCCCACTATACTGAAGATAGACAGGCCCGGATAAGGCACAACAAACCGCGATAGGCCCCAACAGGCCGTGACAGGTCTCGACAAGATCTCAACAGGCCGACTGAAAGAAATCGAAAACCACCGTCCCAGCAAGGAAGCTTCATGTCCCATCGTTCTCCAGCCGATTCCCCATCAGACCCTTCTTCCCCGTCGAAGAACCATCCTCGGAACCTCCTGCGCTCGCTCAAACGTTTCCTTCCAGTCTCCTCCCGCTCCTTCCACGGGTACGAAGGCGAATTCCGCGATAAATTCGACCAAACCATGCGGGCCGTAAGCGACCAGACCGGCATGATCCGCGACCTGCAGCGCCGCCTAGACGAGTCCCAGGCTCAGGTGAGGGACCTGCAGGGTCAGGTGGCGCAGACCCGCGACCGGCTGGGCGACCTCCAGGAAAAGCATGATTATGAGGAAGACCGGCAGATGATGCTTTTCTGGTCCCTCTGGCGCGAACCGGGGGAATCGGAGGAAGAGGCGAAACTCCGCTTCTTCCGCGGTCTGCCCCAAGCGACCGGCGTCGACCGTCTTTACCAGCGGGCGGAAATCAAACTCTTCAAAGCCTTCATCGACATCTGCGAGGAAAACCACATTCTCTACTGGGCCATCGCCGGAACCCTTCTGGGCGCCTATCGCCACGGGGACATGATTCCGTGGGACGACGACATCGACGTCCTCATCCCCCGGGACGAATTGAAGCGCCTGATGACCATCATCAGCGAAGACCCGCGCTACAAGAACGACTACCGCATCACCGAGCTTTGGGACTGGTTCGTGATCTGCCGCCAGATCCGCTTCCGGCTCCAGGACGACGACAATCCCATTTTCGTGGACCTTTTCCCGCTGGATTGGTCCTCCGACGACGCGACCGCCGATTACAACACCAATCAGGACATCCGCCACCGGTTCTATGACGCCTGTCGGGCCACCTTCGCCGGAACCGAGTGGGAACGGCGGCCCTACCTGCCCGTCAGCGACCCCTTCGCTAGCCAGGTGGACCGGCTTTTCGACCGCTTTTACCAGCAGTCGGTCAGCGCCTCCCACATCATTCCCAGCCGGGACGGGGCCACCGGCCTGCTGAACAGCATGGAGAACCTGGACGAACGGCATCCCAGCGGCCCCTACCCCATCGCCGACTGGCTCCCCACAACGACCATGACTTTCGCCGGTTTCCCCATGGCCGTCAACCCTGGCTGGCGCACGTATCTGACCAACATGTATGGCGACTACCTGGCCATTCCGCGGGATATCCATTCCCATAACCACGTGGACAAGAGCCTGGTTTACTCGGATAAGACGATCCGCATCCTCAAGGACTATGTGGGCGACTGATTAAGAGCCACCTGCCTCTTTCTTTGGCTCCTTTTTCGACTTTTAGAGTCTTTTCGCGCCTCTTTGGCGGTCTGTTGGCGGGTCCATTGGCGGGTCCGTTTGTGTACTAACTCAAAGTTCAAAAAAAGACCCCGCCATTTAAGCCCTTCATTTTTTGTACATTGAGTTAGTCCACAGCCGTGGTAGAAGACGGAGTGACAGACAAGGTGACAGACGCGGGCCGGGACCCACGGCGAAGGCGATTGCCCCGAACCGCGCGGACGGCTAGACTGAAATCATGGAAGCCGAGGAAATCCACGAAATCATCGAACGCATGCGCCAGATCGGCAACGACACCCAGGACTGGGAGGTTAAGGAGGCCGCGAAAAAGCTGCCGACCACCTTTGTAGACACGCTTTCGGCCTTTTCCAACACCCAGGGAGGGACCGTCATCCTTGGGGTTTCCGAGAAGAACGGCTTCACCCCCGTGCCCGGCTTCCGCGCCCGCCGCATGCAGGACGCGGTCAGCGAGGCCTGCCAGAAACTCACGCCGCGGGTGCGGCCCATCATCGAGGTGGTTCCTTTCGAAGGCAGCAACATCCTGGTGGCCCAGGTGCCGGCCATGCGCCCGGCCGACCGGCCATGCTACATCACCACCCGGGGCATCTACCAGGGTTCCTTCGTACGCACGGGCGACGGCGACCACAAACTGACCGCTTACGAGATCGACCGCATGCTGGAGATGAAGGAGCAGCCCCTGTTCGACAACGACCTGATCCCCGGCGCCGAAGTCTCCGACCTGGACCCCGACCTCCTCAGGCCCTTCCTGGCCAGGCAAAAAGGGCTGCATCCCCACGTCTTCGCCGATAAAAGTGACTTGTGGATCCTCTCCGGCTTGCACGTGCTCAGGCCAGACGGGAAGACGCATCGGCCGACTTTGGGCGGGCTCATGGCTTTGGGGACTTTCCCTCAGCAGTTCCAGCCGCGGCTCAATGTGATCATCTGCCAGGAGGGGAAGGATGATCGGACCATCATCGGACCGATCCCCCTGATGGTGGCGGACGCGGTGGATGAAGTCACGAAACGGGCCAAAGCCCCCGGCGGTCGCGAAAGCCAAGGCCACGGCGCCTCGGATTACCCGGTCACCGTTTTGCGGGAGGCGATCACCAACGCGCTGGTCCATCGCGATTATTCGCCGGAAGCGCGCAGCTTCCCGGTCAAGATCAGTCTTTTTGACGACCGAATCGAGATTCTGAACCCCGGCGGTCTTTACGGCAACATCACGGCCGAATCCCTGGTGGACGCGAGGGTCTCCCCCGCCCGCAACCAATACTTAGCGAACATCCTGGAAACCACGCCGGCGGTCGGTGGCGGCTATGTGTTGGCCCACCGAGGCAGCGGCTATCACGCCATGTCTCAGGAGCTGAAAAGCGCGCTTCTGCCTCCGCCTTCGCCGATCAGCACTCTGGCTTACTTTCAGTTGACGCTATACAAATCGTCTCCAAGCCTTGGAATCAACGGGGATTAGCGCTTATGCTTATAAAGAATTGTAAGGAATTACAAAGAATCATAAAGAGAAATGCCAGCTACACCTATCAAAAATGTCAAAAACGATAGATACAGCCGGCATTTATGGGACGCCCTCGAATTATGAGCCACCCCCAGTTATGAGACATCCTCGACTATGAGACACCCCGGTTATGTGATGTCCTCGGTTATGGGCCGTAGTCGGGACCTAGGGGCTTGAGCCTACTCCATCTTCAGGTAGTTCTTCCAGTAGGCCAGGGAGGTGACGGTCGGGCGGATGGCCGCGTATTCACGGCGCAGGCGATCGATGTTCTTCTTGTAGTAACGCAGGTCCCGATGATAGCGCTTCATGATATCCGCGTACCGGCCCGCGTCCTTGGTGCGGATGGCCCCCTTGCGGTTGTACCAATCGATGGCCACCAGCTTCTTCTTGCCGCGGATGACGCCGGCTGGGTAGATCCAACCGGCCAGAGGAATCACGGCGTAGCCCTTGCCTTCGCGCTTGATCCCCCGCTGCCAGTTGTCGGTCGTATAGTCCTGAAGACGCTGTTGCAGGCTCCGCGGCTGGTCCTCGTCGATGAGCTGGCGGTCAATGTCTTCCACCTTCAAGCCGGCCAGGTCGGGATCGGCGTCGATCTGCTCCTGCAGGGCGACGAAATCGTAGAGCTTCTCCTTGTCCTTGTTGGCCTTCATGAAGGTCTGTTCGGCCACGCCCGGTTGGATGAAGAAATCCGGCCCTTTGAGGAAATCCTCGAAAGCGTTCAGGCAGAGCTCGGCGTCGGCGTAACCGAACTTCTTCAACTCCAGATGGACGTTCTTATGCAGTTCCTTGAGGAAGTCGGCGTCCGGGGCCATGCCCATGACGGCCTGGGCGACCATGGTGTTGCGGGTGGTCTGGTAACGCTCGACGGCGGCGTTGTAGCGCACGTGGAAGGACATGTGCCAGACGCAGAGGCTGTTCATGGTGATGAATTCGGTCTTGCAGCGGATGCCGTATTCGGCGTCATCGCAGCGGACGAAGACGGGCAGGGGCAGGCCGTTCCTCTTGATGACGGAAATGGGGATGCAGCAATACCACCAGGCGGCGTACATATCCTGCTTCATCTGCTTGGTCGGCCGGAATTTCTCGTTGTAGACCAGGTCTTCGAAATGGGTCAGCTGCAGGGGCGGCTTGCAGGGGGAGAAAATCCCCTCCGGGGTCATATGGCCGATGTCCTCCCACTGCTCTTCCCCTACCTCGTAATTGAGCATGGCCCCGGAGATCATGGCCTCCTCATACTCAGGCTTCAAGATCCGCAGCAGATTATACGTCCGCTTGATGCTCTCCGGAGACACGGCCACATCATCATCCATCAACAGGATATTGGTCGCCTGGGGGGTCTGCTCCATGGCCGTGATCATGCCCCGGGTGAAACCGCCGGCCCCACCCACGTTGTCGTTGGGGATGACGGTCACGCCATCGCCCGAGAGGGCCGCGGCGTCCAAAGTCCGGCCGTTGTCGACCACATACATATGGAAATGCCGGGCGATGTCATCGGAAGAGGAAAGAATCTGGCGGCGGACCAGACCGATGTTGTTGATGATGAAGCTTTCCTTCTTGAAAGTCGTCGTGCCGATGGCCAGCTCCACATCCCGAAGCCCACCCTCGACATCAAGGGAATAATAACTATTCCGAATGGCCACCCGCCCCTCGGTCGCGATCGAAAACCCCACGATGACCATCCGATCGGTCACCAGCAAAGGAAGATCGACGACCTGCCAGCCATCGGAGGCGGGCAGGGAGGCGGAGACGGACTCTTCGACGATCGGGTGGGCGGCGAAGGCGTCCCCGTAAGTCTCGGTGACCGTGCAGGCGGCCCCTTTCAGCTCCAGATGCAGGGCGAAACCGGTGGCCTTGGTGTAACGCAGGAGTTTCTCGACCGACAAAGAATTGAAATAAGTGGTGAAATCATAAGTCCCGGCGGCATACATCTCCCAGTCGCCGGAATCGGGATCATGGACGACGGGCTGGTCGGAACGGCAATAAAGCCCGGGATAGGCCACGGACCGAGGGTTGGTCTCCAACAAGACATTCGCGAATTTCATAGTAGGCATAAACGGACCTCATCCTTTCCGACGCCGCGGTCTTCTTCTCCATCCTAGCAAGAAACCCGAAAGAGTACTGGAAAGGCCCGTTTCAGTCCATCTTCAGGTAGCGCTTCCAGAAGTCCATGGAAGTCACGCGGGCGCGGGAGGCGGCGTACTGCTGGCGCAGTTCATCCTCGTGCGTCTTCAGGTAGCGCATGGCCTTGTTCCACCGCTTCATGATGTCCGTGTAGCGGCCCGCGTCCTTGACACGGATGATCCCCTGGCGGTTGAAGCGGTCGATGACCAGGAGCTTCTTCTTGCCGCGGATGGCTCCGGAAGGCAGGGCCCAGCCCATCAGGGGGATGACCGCATACCCTTCCCCTTCGCGTTTGATCCCCCGCTGCCAGTTCTCGGTCAGCCGGTCTTCCAGACGCTCGAAGGCGTTGCGGGGCTTGTCCCCGTCGATCTTCTGCAGGTCCAGGTCACTCAATTGCAGGCCCTCGAAATCAGGGTCGGCGTCCAAAGCCTTCTGCAACTCTTCGAAGTTGAGCAGGTGCTCCTTCTCCTTATTGGCAGCGATGAAGGTCCGCTCGGCCACGCCGGGGGCGCTGTAGAAATCTGGGCCTTTGAAGAAGTCATTCATGGCTTTCAGGCAGAGCTCGGCGTCCACATAGTTGAACTTCCGCATCTGCTTCTGGAAGTGGTGCTTGGTTTCGGTCATGAAATCCACCTTGGGGGCGACGCCCGTGGTGAACTGGGAGATCAGGGAATTCCTCACCACCTGATAGCAGTAGACGGCCGCGTTATAGCGGATGTAGAAGGGCATGTGCCAGACGCAGACGCCGTTCATGGTGATGAATTCGGTCTTGCAGCGGACCCCGTATTCGGCGTCATCGCAGCGGACGAAGACGGGCAGGGGCAGGCCGTTCCTCTTGATGACGGAAATGGGGATGCAGCAATACCACCAGGCGGCGTACATGGTTTCGTCCATCCGGTGGCTGGCGTGGTACTTCTCGTTGTAAACGATGTCTTCGAAAATCGTGATCCGCCGGCCAGGCTTGCAGGGGACGAAGGTCCCTTCGTCCGTGATGAAGCCCACGTCTTCCGATTGGTCCTCGCCCACCTCGTAGTTGAGCATGGCCCCGGAGATGGTCGCCTCTTGATGCTCGGGCTTGAGGAGCCGCAGCAGGCTGTAAGTCCGCTTGATGCTCTCCGGGGAGACGGAGACGTCGTCATCCATGAGGATGACGTTGGTCGCCTGGGGGGTCTGCTCCATGGCCGTGATCATGCCCCGGGTGAAACCGCCGGCCCCACCCACGTTGTCGTTGGGGATGACGGTCACGCCATCGCCCGAGAGGGCCGCGGCGTCCAAAGTCCGGCCGTTGTCGACCACATACATATGGAAATGCCGGGCGATGTCATCGGAAGAGGAAAGAATCTGGCGGCGGACCAGACCGATGTTGTTGATGATGAAGCTTTCCTTCTTGAAGGTGGTGGTGGCGAGCGCCAGTTCCACCTCGTTCAGCTCGCCTTCGTAGTCGGCCGTGTAGTAGCTGTTGCGGATGAAGACGCTCCCCTCGGTCGCGATCTGAAAGCCCAAGATGACCATGGTGGGGTCAAGGGCGAGGGGGAGGTCCACGGTTTGCCAATCGTCGGAGGCGGGCAGGCTGCGGCTCGCCGATTCGACCAATTGGGAGTGCATGCTGAAGGTGTCCCCGTAAGTCTCGGTGACCGTGCAGGCGGCCCCTTTCAGCTCCAGATGCAGGGCGAAACCGGTGGCCTTGGTGTAACGCAGGAGTTTCTCGACCGACAAAGAATTGAAATAAGTGGTGAAATCGAAGGTGCCTACGTTGCTCAGCTTCCATTCCCCGCTCATCGGGTCCTGGATAACGGGCTGATCGGAACGGCAATACATTCCAGGATAAGTGACCGACCGGGGATTGTTCTCCAGAAGGATATCAGCGAACTTCATAGATGGCATAGCTTCTGCACCTCGATACTGACTTATTTTTCAACTCTTGTTTTCGATTATGGCTTGATTATGATGTGGCCACGGTCGGGCTACGGCTTGGCGGACCAGCGAACTACTGCCATTCTACCGTGATTCTACCGTGCCTCTACCCGTGATTCTACATCCCGCCCATGCCCTACCGGTCGGCTATCCATAAACGCATGGCACAGGGAGTTGCCCCGTATTTTGTATGATTAGCCTATGCAGACAAAAGCAGTGGAGTCGGTGGGGGCCAAGACCCGCCTGGGGAGCCGTTTTTCAAGGACCTCGCGTTTCCTACTGATCGGCTTCGTCCTGATTCTTCTCATGGAAGTGTTCGTCTTCAACTCCCCCTTCTGGCAGGCGAACTCCACCAGCGCCTCCACCTACTCCCAGCTGACTTATGTCTCCGGCCTGAAGAAGACAGGCCCGCATGAATACACGGTGACGGGGACTGATTCGGCCACCATCCGCATGCCCGAAAACAACCGGACCCCCATCAAATACGTGCAAATCGAACCGGTCGCCCCAACAGGCGCCAGCCCCAAGTCCTCTTTCGCCTTCACCCTTGGCACGAACAACTCCCCACATGGCACATGGATGACGGGCTCCCAACGCATCACTTACGACCCGGCCATCGCCGACACCCATCTCCTCCATGTCGGGGGGAACAACACCTCCGTCCAAATGACGATCTGGGCCGATGCCGGAAGCACGATACCGGCCCTGAAAATCATCGCGAACCCGAAGATCCCCTTCCGCATCAGTCTTGGCCGGCTGGCGGCCATGATTCTCCTCCTGATCTTCTTCCTTCTCCTCGGTCCAGGGTCGCAACTTTACCAGATCCCCCTCAAAACCGCCTCCTGGAAGCAGCGGGCCCCTCTTCCCCTCGTGACGGTCTTTTCAGTCGGAATGGTCCTCGGCATCGGTCTCCTGTCCATCTTCCAAACCAAAGTGTCCATCTCCGGCCTTTCCCCGCACGGCTTGGCCGGGCATTGGATCGATAGCGACCAATACCCCCGCCTTGCGGACGCCCTCCTGCATCACCGGCTGACCCTTGATCTGCCCGTCCCCCAATCCCTCCGGGACCTCCCCAACCCTTATGACCCTTCGTCCCGGTATGACATGATCGCCAAGACCGGGGCCCAGGTTTTCTGGGATCATGCCTTCTACCAGGGGCACTATTACAGCTACTTCGGAGTCGTCCCCGCCATCCTGCTTTTCCTGCCTTACCAACTGATCACCGGCCGGTGGCTCCTCACGCCTGTCGCCGTTCTGCTGATGTGCGCCCTCTCCTCCCTTTTGATCACCTTCCTGATCATTCAGTCCGCCAAAAAATTCTTCCCCGCCACGGCGAGCGTCGGCATGACGACTTTGGCGATCGTCGCCGCCAACATCAGCACGACCATTTTCGAGAAGACCATGGTCGGTAATTTCTACGCCGTTCCTCAGGCCACAGCCCTGGCTTTCACCTTGGCCGGGCTGCTCTGCTGGGTGAGCGCGAAAGAAACCGACTCGCGGAAATCCCTGTCAAAGCCCCTGCTCATTCTGGGAGCAATCCTCATGGCCGCGACTTTGGGCTGCCGTCCTCAATTCATCCTCGCGACCTTGCTCGCCTTCCCGATTTTCTGGCAGGAAATCACGGAAAAACGGGAATTCTTCTCCATCAAAGGACTGGGGAACACCTTCAGCGTCATCCTCCCCTATTTCTTCGTCTTCGCCCCCCTCCTCTGGTACAACTTCGCCAGGTTCGGCTCCTTCCTTGATTTCGGCGCCGATTACAATCTCACCGGTTTCGACATGACACATGCCTCCAATCCTTGGCACGGCATTTTCAGCGAAGTCTTCTACTACTTCTTCCAACCGTCAGGCATCACGGCGGTCTTCCCCTTCGTCTCCATCACCGACACCCCCTTCTCCCCCTGGTACCCGAACGAACCGATGCAAGGCGGGATCTTCTTCACCATGCCCTTCTTCCTCATTTCCCTACTCGCCTTGGGGCTTGTGAGGAAGAAGACCTCCACCGGCATCGGCCAAGACCAGCCCCGGGGCCGGTCCGCGTACGTCTGGAGCGTCCTTTGCCTCCTGCTCGGGCTCTTCCTTCTGATATTCGACGCTCACCTGGTAGGGACTTCCACCCGTTATTTCATGGACTTCACTTACATGATCTTCGCGGCCTGCCTCTGCGGCTTTTTCGCGATCGATCGATTGCGCGAGCCCCGGCTGGAGGAAAGCGGTCGGGAAGGCTCTCTGAATGCGATGGGCTTGAGCTCCTTGACCCCTGCGGGATCCCTGCTCCTGATGATGCTTGTTTTGGCCGTCTGCTTCGCATTCGTGATCCAAATGCTTTCCCTGTTCACTCCGGGACGTTACACCAGCATCACCGCCATGCATCCGGCCTTGGCGGCCCGGATCGTCCGCTGGTTCCTCTTCCTGTAGCTCCCGCTTGCCTGCTGGCGCCAGCCTTCCCCATCAGCGCCTCCGCATGGCCACAGATGGCCTTCGATGGCTCCGTGTATAGCTATAGCCTGCTATATGATAGCCCTGTAGTTCCTGACGATATGGAGAGTATTGAAATGTCCGACTTGAATCCCGGCGAGGGGTCGTCCCCTGAAATCGCGGTTCTCCTTCCCTGCTACAACGAGGCGGTGACCATCGGCAAGGTCGTCGGAGACTTCCGCAAGGCTCTCCCCAGGGCGACCATCTACGTTTACGACAACAATTCCACCGATGACACGGCCCGGATCGCTTCCGAGGCGGGGGCCGTCGTCCGGTCCGAGCCCCGGCAGGGAAAGGGCAACGTCATCCGGGCCATGTTCCAAGACATCGACGCCGACGTCTACATCATGGCCGACGGCGATGATACTTACCCGGCCGAGGCGGCGCCAGCCATGGTGGGCAAAATCCTCGAAGGCTACGACATGGTGATCGGCGACCGTCTTTCCTCCACCTACTTCCAAGAGAACAAGCGTCCCTTCCACAACTTCGGCAACCGCCTGGTCCGCGGCTCCATCAACCTCATGTTCCAAGCGCGCGTGACGGACATCATGACCGGCTACCGGGCCTTCAACTTCAGCTTCGTCAAGACCTACCCTTGCCTTTCCAAGGGGTTCGAGGTGGAAACCGAGATGACCATCCATTCCTTGGACCGCAACCTGCGCCTCTATGAGATGCCCGTGCAATACCGGGACCGCCCCGAAGGGTCCACTTCCAAACTGGACACAGTCGGGGATGGAATCAAGGTCATGTCCACGATTTTCCGCATGATCCGCGAATACAAGCCCCTCCCCTTCTTCGGATGGCTGGGGGTCATCCTGGCCATCATCGGGGTTCTTCTGGCGATCCCGATTTTCACGGCCTTCTGGAAGACCGGTCAGGTCTCCCGTTTCCCCACGCTTTTCGGGTCCTTCTTCATCATCCTCATGGGCGTGCAATTCATCGTCACCGGCATCATCCTCGATGTGATCGCCAAACGCGACCGCAAGGATTTCATCGAAAGCTCCAACAGCTTCACCTATATGCGCAGGCATTAAGCCTCGCCGCTCCAGGCCTCCGGAGGCCTGGAGCGCTACTTCCGGATAGTCATGAAATCCAGCTTCTCCAGATACTGCTTCCCGGCGGTGATGTCATACTGGATCATCCGATAATCGGCCAAGAGCCGTTTCTGCTCCTTCGTAAGCTTAGCGTCCCGAATCCGCTCCCCGTTCCCGTCAAGATAAGTAGCCGACTCCTGGACGACGGTCGTGCTCCAATCCATGGTGGTGGAGAGGGTCGGTTCCATAGCCGGGATGGCTTGATGCATCCGAGTGAGGAAGGCTAGGTAAGGGGAGACTTTGGCGTTCATATGCGTCGCGGCCTGGGCCATGAAATAGTTAGGGGAGGTGAATTGGTTCTGCGGGGCCGCAGTTCCGTTCCCCGTGCGCTTCGTGGCGGCGTTGGACCAGATGAAATAGTCGGCCTCATGCATGCTGATGTTGTTTTTCGCCATCTTGATCTCATTGTCATAGATACCAGGAAGATGGTCCCCATACCAGACGACGGTGATGGGGCTGTCGATGCCGTCCAGCTGCGTCAGGAAGTCCTTCACCGCCGAATCCGTATAATTCACGCCTTTCGCATAGGTTTGGACATGGGTTTTCTCCGCATCGCTCAGGGCCTGACCGGTGGTTGACGATGCCTGGAACTGTTTATTGTCATACCAATTCTCATAACCGGTATGATTTTGCATGGTCGCCAGCTGGATGAACTCAGGATGAGCGCTCCCCGACTTGCTCCTCAGGAGGTCAAGGACCTCATGGTAGGCCGAGGAATCCGAAATATGCGGATTCCGCTCGATCTTATCTTGATGTTTGACGAACTCGGGCCCATCGGTCGTATAGAAATGCCGGAAGCCGAACTTCTTGTAATTCGAATGCCGCAGATAAAGCGTCCCCCAATAGGGATGGACGGCTTGCGAAGAGACGCCTGACGCGTCGCCATAGGCCTTGTTCCAAATCTGATTGAAACTGGGGGCCCATTTCATGCGCGGGACCAGCTGCTGATATGGGGACGTGAGCGAAGCGGAGAAGTTCGCGGTGGACAAGCCGGTCAGGGCTTGGAACTCAAGGTTCGCCGTACCGCCACCATAGCCGGAGGAAAGCATCAAGCCGGACGTGGTACCTCCTTTGACCTGCCGGACGAAAGGCATGGGGTCTTCATTCAGCGAAATCCCCGGCACCCTGGTCGGGTCGGAGTAAGACTCCGACAGAACGAATATCACCGTACTATCGCTGAGGTTGGTTTGCCTGCCGGCGTTGATCTCCGTGGCCGCCTGGGAATACTTCCGGGCAATCTCCTCCATCGCCTCCTTCGAATAGCCTTGGGGCTTCTCCATCACCCTGGGAGAGACGTATCTCAGGAAAGATACAAGAGGGCCGTTTTGGATTCCGTCAGGAACGGCATCGTACAGTATGGGAACATCGCCATGGTCTTGCGCGAATCGCCAGGAAAAACTGCCGGCGTTCCCGAAACTGGACACGAAAAACCCCATTCCCAGAAGAGGAAGGAGGGCGATGACCAAGCGCGTGGGGACGCACGCGGCCTTGTGGGCGTCCCACCACACCAGCCGACAGCTTCCCAAAATCCACCAGAAGAGGATGCAAACCAGCCAGATGAACACTATCGCGATAACGGCTGAGCGGATCATAGGCATGTAAGACGCGGGGATGAAAGACCCCACTTCGCCGGCGTTGCCCCCCGCGGTGGTCAGATCGGCGGGGAGGACCGGCTCATCCCGCAGCGCGACTTTGATGCGGGTGGCGATGGCGAAAACGATGACAAGGGTCGAATACAGGCCGGTCGTCAGCCAGAACCGGTTGGTGATGGCAAAGAGCAGGAAATAAACCACCCCGTACATCATTTCATTGAGGATGATCCTCCCGTTCTGGCGGCCCGGGTCCGAGGCCTGCCGCAGAAGGGTGTCCCGGTAATCATGCGAGAAAAGGTCATCGAAACTGTATGGCTGGATATTATCGACCGTATCGTTCCCGTTGATCGCCCATTGCAGGAGCTTCACGCTCATGAAGACCAGCGCCAGGAAGACGAACAGGACGATGGACAGACGGACCACCGAGAAGACGATCCTCCCCGTCGGGAATCGTCGGCCAGAACCTTTTTGCTCTACATGGGCGGCCTGATGCCTGCGGCCTCGAAGCTTATCGACCAGCTTCTGCAAGCCGCTTCCGCGCGACTTATAAAGCCAGGGGAGCAGAGAGCTTTCGGGGGTGGAAGGACTCTCACCTTCGTCTCTTGCGCCTGTCTCATTGACTGTGCCCGTATCTGTCATACCCGTCCTGCGAAAACCATCCAAAGTCGAATTGCGTTTTCAATTGCGTTTTTCTCTACGATGAGACAATATGATACCAGTCAAGATTGAAGACCATAGCGCTTGTAAGGTTTCCTGAGCTAGGGGACCCTCGGCGGAGGCATCGGCCTGTCATATCCGGATCGTTACTAGAATATGAACGGTTCTTAGCTTGAACGCTTCCCCCGGATTCCCGAACCGGCCGAAGGGCAGGTTGGGGACATCTTCAAGGAAAGAGGAAATAAAATATGTCGCGTACACATAAGGTTTGGAACACCATCATCACCGCGTTCATCGCCATCTGCATGGGTCTGTCCCTGGCAGTCCCCATTCTCAACGGCGCGGATAACGGCAGCGGATCGACCGCGACGACTTCCATCAGCGCCTCCCGCGCAGTCAAGAAGACGACGGAGGTTGCCACCCAATCCAACGAATCCACCGCATCCCAGTCGGCCATGACAGCCGACGCCCCTGCTGCGACCATCGTCTCCAGCCACGAAGCGACGGCTCAACAGGGATTTGTTTCCACCGTCGCCTATCGCAAGACCGCCCCGCGCAGAAGGGCGCCCGCCCGCAGGCGCGCTCCGGCCCGTCGTGCTCCGGCCCGTAGGTCTGCCCACAGAAGGGCTCCCGCAGGCAACCGGCCTCGTCGTGAAGGATATTTCCACGGCGAATTCTGCGCCGCCCGCAGGCGTGGGATCAAGACCATCGACGCCAAGAACGGCAAAGTCCTGACTTGCAAGATCGCGCGCGGAGGCCGTTACCGCTGGGCCCAGTAGGCCTGGCAACCCAGTAGTCTTACCGGCTTTCATCAACTTTGAATGAGCCCCTCCTAGCGAGGGCTCATTCAGTTAAAACACAGAACTTATGGAAAGCTCACAAGGACAAGATCTTCCAGACGGAAACCGCAGCGGCCGCCGACCAGGCTTGAGGATGGCAGGCGGCGGGGTATGGGACCGCTGTCCCATAAGACCCATCGCCCGAATACAGCTCAGGGATGTGATAATCAAAGGCCACCGCGGCTTTTAACAATCTTTTCGCGATTTCTTTCGCCTCGGGGATGTACCCCTCCTGTGCCATCCCCTCCATGCAGATCGCGGTGTCGTGGGCCCACACGGATCCACAATGGTAGCTGAGGGAAGAAACCCCCCATTGCTTTTGGCTAGGGTCCGGATTCCGTAAGGACTCAGGAGGTCATCGGACAGAAGCCGATCGACGACCTTCCGGGCGCCTTCCTCGTCGAGGATCCCCGTCCCCAGCAGGTGCCCGATGTTGCTGGTGAGGGAGTCCACCGGCCGCTTCCCTTTATCCAAAGCCACCGCCGAGTAGGCCCCGGACCGGTCCTCCACCCAGAATCTCCAGTTGAAGGCGGTTCGCAGGTCTTGCGCCCGCGACCGGGAACGGGAGATAAGAGCCGCATCCGGTCCCCCGCTTTCGCCGTATCTGTCTAAAAGATCCGCCCCCCTGGTCGCGGCCTCGTAAGCGTATCCTTGGACTTCGCACAGGGCGATTGGCCCTTGGGCCAAGTTCCCGTCCTTCCAACGGATCGAGTCCCCGGAGTCCTTCCATCCTTGATTGGCCAGCCCTTTGCCGGTGGGGTCGAAATACTCCAGGAAGCCGTCATGATCGGGGTCTGCATAATCCACGAGCCAGCCCAAAGCGGCGCGCAGGCTGCCTATCAGAGGGCGGACCCGGTCTTCGGATAAACCTGCGCCCACGGCGTCGGCAAAAAGCAGGACCTACAATTCCGTGGCGTCGATGGACCCATAATAACGAGGGGGAAGCCGCATGCCCGTGTCTTCGAAGGCCCTGACCCCCGCTGTCGTTTCCTGACGCAGCTCGTGGATGATCTTCCCGGGCTGGGCGCAGGAATCGGGGTCATCCTCTTGCGCCTGGAGTGAGGCGAGGACGTGCAGGGTGTCCTCGGCGAAGAAAGTGCCCAAGGGGAGCAAAAAACGCGCCGCCCACAGAGAGTCTCGCCCGAAAAGGGTGAAGAACCAAGGAGCCCCGGCGGCGAGGAATTGCCGGTCCGGCAGGCCGGCCAAGGACATGCGCAAACCGTCCAGATCCTGCAAGGAGATGTCCACCCACCGGTACAGGGCAGAACCAAGGTCGTGCCCCCTAGCGGAGAAGAGGTCTCCAGGCCGTCTCCAAGGAGCGGGAGCCGATGCCTGTCTGACCACGCTCCGAGGGGATTCCACCATGACCGTCCACGAGAGATCGGTCTCTTGGTCAGGACCCAGGCTGAGCTTCCACGAAAGGACCAGCTCCTTCCGCTCCTCCTGGGCCATCGGGGGGAGAATCCCCGTCCCAGCTTGGGAGAAGGCGGCCTTCACCTCCCCCCGGCGCGCCGTCAGCGGGTCCAGCGAAATCTCTTCGGGGCCGGGGCCGGCTATTCCGCCTTTGACTTCCTGCACACTCCCCATATCCAGGCCGACGACCACCGCCACCGTAAGCTTCAAGCGGCGGGTGAGCGAATTACGCACGCGGATCCTCTGGTCGAAGGAATCCCCCTGAAACCCGATTGACGGCTTCAAGGGCGACACGGGGGTCCACCCCCTCTTCCTCGAGGTTCCGGGGCAGGAGGACCAACTGGCTCGCATCCTCCCCCAGCTGCGAATACGAGACCGGGATAGGCCTTTCGCCATCGACGGTGATCGCGGCTGAAGAGAAAATCCGCCTATCGGCGACGAAGAAACCGGAGACCGACCGCCTGTCCGCCACACCTTGGGGATTCCCCCAGAACTGGGCTGGGACATGGATGATCGGCTTCATGTCGAAAAGCCATGGTTGTCGCCCTTCCTCATCTCTTCCCGGCCTGGTGGCCTTCATCAATCGATCAATCGTCATAATTCATCCCCTTTGCATGTTTCACAGGTTGCGTATTCCAGCAAGTTGCATATTCCACAGGCTTGCCGTCTTGGTCAATCTTTGACCGCCCCTTCCGAAACGTTCATGATCCTCTTCCGGAAGATGAAGAAGACGATGGCGACGGGCAAGGTCATGATGACGGCAGCGGCCAGTTTCAGCGAATATTGGTTCCCTTGGCTGAGCTGCCCGCTGGCGAGCGCGGCGACGCCCTTGGTCAGGGTGGTCAAAGCCGGGGACTGGGTGGAAATGATGAAATGCGATAGCTCATTCCATGACCCTTGGAAGGAGAGGATGGCGATGGTCACTATGGTCGGACGGGCCATTGGCAGGACGACCGACCAGAAGATCCGGAAGGTCCCGGCCCGGTCGATTTTCGCCTGCTCCTCCACGCTTCGTGGAACGGATTCGAAGAAATTGCGCATGATGAAAACCCCGGACGCATCCACCAAAAGGGGAAGGATCATCCCGGCGTAAGTGTCATAGATGCCCAGGTATTTGATGATGAGGAATTTGGGGATGAGAAGGACGACGGTGGGAACGCTCATGACCCCTACCAGGACGACGTAAATGAGGTTTCTTCCTGGGAAACGCAGACGGGAGAGGGCGTAGCCCGCCAAGTAATCGAAGAAGACGCGGCCCGCGGTCACGAAAAGGGTCACCAGGACGGAGTTCCTGAACCAGACGGGAAAGTCCGACCTCAGGAAGAGCCGTTGATAGGCGGCCGTCGATCAGACTTGCGGGGTCAGGGAGACCGGGCTGCTTGAGGCTTCCGCATCGGTTTTGAAGGAGGTGGCGATTTGCACCAGGAAGGGGGAGATGTAAATCAGGGCCAGGAAAATCAGGATCAGATAAAGGACGGCCCGCCCGCAGTGGTCACGGACCAGGCGGTAAAGATGGTTGGTCTTATACCCGTTTCGCCTGCGGGAGCTTTTCTTCCCCGCCCGGGAGGAGGAGGATGATCTGGCCGTGGAGGCGGCGCTACGGGAGATCCCAGGTGAAGCGACTCGGATGGCCCGGGCCTGTTCCTTCATTCGAAGGTAATACTTCCGCTTCCGGCGAGAGAGGGGCTTGTCCCTTATGATGAAGCGTTGTAGAACGGTCATCAGAACGATGATGACGAAAAGGATGAAGGAGATGGCCGCCCCCTGGCCCCATTGCTGATCGTTGAAGGCGGACGTGTAAGAAAGGTAGGCGGGGGTCAGCGTCGTCTTGGAAGGCCCGCCTTGGGTTCCTGTATAAATCTGGTCGAAGACCTGCCAGATGCCGATGATTCCCAAAGTGATCACGGTGAAGATGGTGGGCTTCAACTGCGGTATCGTCACCTTCCACATCCGCTGCCATTCGTTCGTCCCATCCATGATGGCCGCTTCCTCCGTGGACTCCCCGATGTTTTGCAGGGCGGCGATGAACATGAGCATGAAGGTGCCGGAAGTCGTGAAAACCACCATGAGGATGATGGCGAACATGGCCACAGAGGGGCCGGAAAGCCAATCCTACCAGGAGATTCCCAGGAAACCGTGGGCGGTCAGGGGCTGAGGGCCGTGGTTCAGGCCGCATTGGCGCAAAAGCAGGTGGAGGATCCCATCCGGATCGTTGAACCAGTTCGGCCCATGGGCTCCGAACCAAGCCAGCATGGCGTTGATGGACCCGGAGGTGTTGAAGAGGAAAAGCCACAGGACGGTGATGGCGACGGAGCTGGTGACCGACGGGAAGTAAAAAGCCGTGCGGAAGAAACCCCTGGCCTTGAGGATCTTGCGGTTGAGCATGATCGCCAGGAGCAGGCTCAGGATCGTCTGCAGAGGGATGACAAGCAAGGTGTACCAGGCATTATTACGGATGGCCGTGCCGAAATCCGACTGGGACAGGCCGGGAGTGGCCAGGACGGACTGATAGTTCGCCCCTCCGATGAAGTGGACCGCAGACGAGAAAGGGTCGCCACGGCCGGACCAATCCGAGAAGCTCACCCAAAGCGCCATGATGATGGGAATGAAGAGGAAGATTCCCAGAATGACGATGATGGGCAGGCAGAAGAACTAGCCGGAGATCGCCTCGGACCGATTGTTGATTTTCGTCGTCGCTTTGCCTTGGGCACTCATTTTCCACAGCTTTCGTGTTTTTCGCCGCGGCCTGGATCGCAGGCCACGGCGAAAGGTGGACTACTTGAGGATCGCTTCGAAGTTTGTCTGGGTTTTGTCCAGGATCTCCTTCGAATCCGACGTCTTCAGCTTCTCTAGGGAGGCGTTGAGGTCGGTGATGACCTTGGACGCCCCTTTCGCGTTCGGAACCCCGGTCGAATGATTCAACCCGTCCACGAAGGCGGACATGGAAGGATAGGCCTTCTTATAATCGTCAGACAGGGCCTTCTGGGCAGGCATGACACCGAATGCCTTGGAGAAGCCCATGACGACCGAGTCGGTGGTCAGATATTTGACCAGGTCCAGGGCGCCTTTCTGGTTCTTGCTGTCGGCCGCGACCCCCCATTCATTGGTGAATTGCAGGGTCTCCTTGCCGGAGGGGCCTGAAGGAAGCGGGATCACCTTGTATTGCACGGAAGGATAATCCGACTTCATGGTTCCGCTGAGCCAGTTGCCTTCAATCACCATTGCCGCCTTCTGCGCGCCAAAGGCTTCGCCGCCCCAGCCGGCGCCGAGGTCGGAAGCGTAGGCCGTGGAGCCTGAAGTCAGGAGGGACTTCACTTCCTTCAAGGCGCAGACGCTTTCGTCGCTGTTCGCGGTCACCTTGCCGTCTTTGACGAGCCCGCCTCCGGCTTGGGCGAAGAAGGCCCCGATCCGGGCGTATTCCCCGCTGAAGGTGAGCCCCTTCACCCCTTTCTTCGTCAGCTTCTGGGCGACAGTGCCGAGCTGCTCCCAAGTCGTCGGATAGTCCTTTTCGGTCAAGTCGGCATCCTTCCACATGGTGGTGTTGATGACCAGCTGTAGGGTGGACACATCTTTAGGGACCACATAGAGCTTGCCCTTATATGTGAGGGAATCAAGGACGGACTTGTAGTAGCCGGAGGTATCCATCATATTCCCGTAGGCGAGCAGAGAGCCATTCGCGGCGTAACCGGCCAGATAATCGGGGGACAGATAGAAGACGTCGGCCGGGCTGCCGGAGGCGAAGCCCTGGCTGAGCTCTTGGTTCAGGTCGGAGGCGACGATGGCCTTGGCCTTCTGCCCTGACTTCCTGGCCCAGTCGTCCACGGCCTTCTTGACGGCGTCGGTCTCGGCGTCGCCCGAGGAACCGATCAGGACCTTGACCGTCTGCCTAGAGGAAGTCAACGAGTCGGTCGAGCCCGACGTCCCTTTGGACTCGGAATCGAACCCGTTGCCTTCGCAGGCGGAGAGGGTGAGCACGGTCGCCAGGCAGGCGGCTGCGCATGCGAGAAACCTTTTCTTTACCATGGGTGCTCCTTTGCATCACTGATTTTTGGAACGTTACAATTCTATATAAGAAAATGTCCTTTTGTCAAATCCACTGAATTTATAGACAATCAGACCAGAGCGGAAACAATTCCTAATCTTTCCTTATAGCTACTTGTTTGGAACGTTACAATACATCTGGAGGGAATTTGCTATACTGGAACAATCGAACCACTCTCAGGGAGCTGCCATGATCCGTCTCAAAGATGTAGCGCGGGAAGCCGGCGTCTCTCCCCAAACCGTCTCCAATTTCTTCAACCGGCCCGACCTGATCAAAGATGAAACCAAACAAAAAGTGGGAGAGGCCGTGCGGAAACTCGGTTATACGCCCAACGCCTCCGCCAGACGGCTGCGCACGAAACGCAGCAACACCCTGGCCATCGGCATCTCCCCGAACAGCCAATCCCCCGTCTTCGACAAACTGCTCCATTCCTTGGCGACGGAGGCCGGCCTGCTCAGCATGCGCATCCTGCTTTATAAGGCGGATTCCCAACAGGATGAGCTTGAACACTACAAGGCCCTGTGCGCAGGCGAAGACGTGGACGCCTTCATACTGACCAACACCGTCCACAACGACCCCCGACCGGGCTGGCTGACCAAACACAATCAAGAGTTCGTCCTCTTCGGGCGACCTTGGGGGAACAGGAACCTCTACGACCCGCATATCGCCTGGGTCGACGTGGATGGGCGCAAGGGGATCCGGGAAATCACCCAAAGGCTCATCCTCACCGGCCACCGGCAAATCGGCTTCCTAGGATGGCCCAGCAAATCCGGGACCGGGGACGACCGCTTCGCCGGCTGGAAGGACGCGGTGACCCAAGCGAAACTGATGCCGACGAAAGAACTGGACGCTTTCAGCCGCCGCACGGCGAACGACATCCGGTCCGGGGAAGAAGCGGCCAGGAAGCTTTTGGCCAGCAAGCCTTCCATCGACGCCCTCGTCTGCGCCAGCGACACGCTCGCCACCGGCGCCTACATCGCCTCCGGGGGGAAACTACCCGTCACCGGTTTCGACAATTCCCTCGCCGCCCAATCCCTGCGGTTCCCCAGCATCGATCAGAACACCTCGGCCGTGGCCCACGAGCTCCTGCGCATCATCAACGCAAAACTGGCGGCGAAAGAATCATCGAAGGATGAAGCCGCGATCGAGCCCTGCCATGTCCTTCTGGACCCCCTGCTGATGATTCCGGAAGACCTGCCCAAGGCCGGCAAGCGCTGAAAGAAGCGGGCATCACTTCCCCGCCCACCACTGCTGGGCCCGGGAATCGTTGGCCTTCCACAGGCGGACGTTGGTCCCGCTCGCGGCCGAACCGTTGGCGAGGTCAAGGGCGTAGGCCTCGGTGGAGGAGGAAGATGCCCTTAGGGCGGAAATGAAGGTATAGCTGCCATTGGCGTTACGGACCGCCACCCATCGCTGGGCGCCAGCCCCGTTGACGTACCATTGGCGCACATTCGTCCCCGAGGCCAGCCTGCCGCCGGCCACGTCGGCGCTGAGGCTGGAGACCGCCGACGTCAGGACCACGTACCCGTCCCGGTCATGGGTCACCCGCCAGCGCTGGGCTGCAGCCCCATTGGACTTCCAGACTTGGATGTTGGCCCCGGCCTTACGCGAACCGCCGGACAGGTCGAGCTTATAGGAAGAGTCCGCCCCCGCCCCGAAAGTATAAGTCCCATCGGGCAGGTCGCCGCGATGGTCGTAAGCCAAGGCGGCCCCGGTCCGCGCTTCGGACACGGTCCACCGCTGGGCCGAGGCATTGGTGTTCTGCCAGATCTGCAAGCCGACCCCGTTGGTCGCCCTGCCGGCGGGCAGGTCCAAATATTTGCCGGACCCGGACCCGACGAATCCTAGGGAAGAGAAAGCGGAGGAAGCGGAAGCGCCCGAGGAAGCCCCGGTGGCCGACCTCAGCTGCCAGTGTTGATTGGCCCCGCCGTTGGAGGAATGCTGCTGCACGACGGACCCGTTCGCGCTCCCGGCCCCGGCTACTTCCAGGACCTTGCCCGAGTTGATGTTGGTCATTGTATACACCCCGTTGCCCACCTGCCGGAAGGTGTACAGCTGGGCCAAGCCGCCCAGCCAGCTGTAAAGCTGGGCCCTGGTGGAATCCGCCCGGGATCCGCTGGGGATGTCGATCACCCGCCCGGGATCCACGTCGGAGGAGATCCGCATGGCCCGCCCCTGAGGCAGGTTGATGGCCGAAGCCAGTTGGAATTTCTGGGCCTTGGTCCCGTTGGGGGTGAAAAGCCGGACGGAGGTGAAATCCGCCGTGGACCCGTTGGCCATATCCAGAACCCAGTTGCCCAGGGCGGACTGCAGGTAGTAGCCATCCGAGGCGTCCCGGATGAACCAGCGCTGGGCCGCGGCCCCGTTGACCGACCACTGCTGGACCTTGGCCCGGTCATAAGTCCGGGACCCACTGACGTCCAGGGCTTTGCCGGAATTGACGTTGGTGATCACATAGCTGCCGTCCCACTGCCGGGTGAAGCGGAACCGCTGGGCGGTGGAGTTGTTCCAGCGGTAGATCTGCATGGCCTGCCCATTCGCCCGGCTGCCGGCGTTGACGTCCAAGGAGACGGAATCCTTCTGCTGGACGTTGACGTAGTAAATCCCGTTGGGGGCGGTCACGATGGGCAGCCTGGCCATGTTGATCCCCCGGCCTTGGTTGCTGGAGGAACCGGAGGATTCCGAAGAAGCGGCGGTGGAGTAGCCGAAAGCGTTGAGATCCACGGAACCGGAGACCCCTTTGACCGTCCCCTGTGAGCTGTATTGCCATCCGCGGAAGTCCGAGGTCAAGCCGGTGAACCCCATGTTCGCCCCGTACTGGGCCACCCAACTGGTCTTCTGATGGATGCTGGAGTCGTTCAAAGCCGTGGTCAGATAGGAGGTGTAGGAATAAACGCCCAGTCGAGACCCGTAGCCGGCCTTCGTCAAAGCCGCGTAGAAGGCGTTGACGATGCCCCGGTAAGTGGCCGGATCCGAAGGCCTGGTATGTTCGCTCCAGGACCAGGCTTCCAGGTCGTAATAGATGGGATAGGCCAGGTCTTTGACGCTGACCCCGTACCGTTTGAGGAAGCGGGCGACGGATTCGCCCTCGGCCGCCGCGAAGGAGGCGTTGTAGGCGTAAGAATAGTGATACAGGCCGAAGGGGATGCCCAGGCGGCGGCATTCGGAGATGTTGCGTTGTGCCTTGGAATCGGCGATGTCGTTGCCATAACCGATGCGGATGATGGCCCCTTGAATGCCCGCGGCTTTGACGGCCGCCCAGTCCACGTTCCCCTGCCAGGAGGAGACGTCGATGACCCGCTTGGCCCTTTGCGCGAACAGGGACCCGTTGGCGTTGTAGAAGGCGGGGGTCCCGTTGGCGCTCCCCCAATAGGGGCCGCTCGCCCAGGCGGAGGGGTTGATGGTCCCTCTCGTTTTCGTCGACTTCTTCCTGACCACGAGGGCGGAGGCTTCGAAGCTCGACGGCTGATTGTTTTGCTGACTGTCTGGTTGACTGCTCTGCTGGCCATTGTGTCGGGATTGACGCAGCTCGCTGACTTCCACCGGGATGAAGGAATCTCCCCCGGTCTTGGCCAGAGGATCGGCCGGGACGGCGGAGGTACCGGCCACCGATTCCGCTTCCTGAGCGGACACCTTCCGCCCGGTCTGGGTCTGATAGACGGTCCCGTCAGGGCTGGCGGCCAAGGTGGGGGAAACCACCACCGCGTCATTGGGGACGGACGTCGCCACCGTCTGCGGCAGAGTCTGCCCTTGGACCTCGCCTTGCGCTTGGTTGGACGGCCGGGTAGGCTCCTGGCCCTGGCCCTGTGTCTGCTCCTGCGCTTGACCGGCTGCCTGGACTTGGGACGCCACTGCGGAATCGGCCCAAGCCGTCCGGGCGGACAAGGCAGGGGCCAAGGCGGCCACGCCCAAAGAAACGGCGAGGAGGGACGCCATAAACCGGCCGAAGGTCTTTCCGCCCTTGCCTGCCCTGGCCTGAACCATCCCGTTTTCGTCCTGATGAGATCCCATCCTGACCATCTTTGTCATTGTCTTCGTCTTCTTTGCCTTTTTCACCATTGTCCTCATCCTTGCCATCATCGTCACCGATCCTCACAAACCCTTCTGCCGCAAAACGAACTCCCCCATATGCGGAACGGTGAATGCCACCGCCCCATTGCGGGGCATGTAAATCAACCCCTGGCCGATCAAAGTGGCCCTTACCGGGGACAGGGCGCTCAAAGTCCGCCCCAAGCGTTGAGCCACGCGGGAGCTGAGCACCTCATCGCCGGAGCCTTCCGCGGCCCCGATCTCCGCCATCGCCCGCAAATACCCCTGGCCGGCGGCGCTGGCCCTCTGCCACCGGGCCGAATACAGGCCCGTATCCAGCTGGGCCCGTGCCTGAGGCATCCCCCGCTTCACCGCCTGCAGGTCCAGGCGGCCATCGCGAGCCGCATCCCATGTGCTGTCCCCATAAGCCTGAATGAAGAAGGGATAGCCCTGAGCCAGCCCGACCAACAGATCCAAGGCGTCCTGGTCAAAAGAAGAACCGACCGACTGGACCGTCTGCTGAAAAACCTGACGGCTGACCTCATCCGGCAGAGACCCGATCCGCCGGTACTCGAACAGGCGCTCGGCGTAAGAACGGGACCGGGTCAGGACGCGGGGGAGGTTCGGCAGACCGCCGCCGATCAGGTAGAAAGGCAGGTCCCGCTGACCGGCCTCATGCTGGAGGGAGATCAGCTCGCCCAAAACCGCGGGAGACATGTCTTGGAGTTCATCCACGAAAAGAACGACCCCGCTCTTCTCGCTTTTGGCGCTGGCGGCCAGATGGCTGATCAGGGCGTTCATCTGTCTCAGCAGGGATTCGCGCCGGGTGTTCTCCTCGTCCTTGGACAGGCCGACGGACACCCCCAACGCCCCCAGCGAGATGGAGCCGATGCTTTCGATCACCCGCTGGACCTTCTCCCGCAAGCTGGGCGAAAGCAGGCTCTGGGACCCGGCTTTCAGCTCGTCCATGATGGCGTGGGCCGCGTCGTCGGCGGCCCCTTCCCTGCGGGCCTCCACCCAGGCGGTGATGAGCCCACCTTGGTCGCACAGCTCCTGCATCCGCCTCATGAGGACGGTCTTGCCCATGCCCCGCAGGCCGGTCAGGATGACGCCCCGGTTGGGCAGTCTCCGCTGGGTGCGGCGGATCAGCACGGCCACATGCTCGAACTCCTCATCGCGGCCTAGGAGCTCCCTGGGCTGCCGGCCGGCCCCAGGCACAAAGGGGTTCAGGTCTTCGAAAGAGACCTCCAGATCATCAAGCACCATGTCCATCCCGCCTTATCCGTTTCGCGTCTTACGTCTTATCGTCTTCGTCTGCACAACTTCTTCACGAATGTTTTCCCCACTATAGCAGATGAACCTATAGCGGGCAAATTCCCGATATACGGGATGGAAAAATCCTATAAAACCTAGAAAACCTAGAAACTCGGAAATCCATAAACCTAATAGGCCCTAGAAGTCCCGACAAGCCCCTAATAAGCCCCGTCGCCCGTGAAAATGGTCTTGACCGTCTTCACCATGATGACGAAGTCCCCGGTCAAAGACCAGTTCTCCACATAGGAGACGTCCAGATACTCGGACTCCTCAGGGCCGAGGTTGGACCGGCCGGAAACCTGCCATAAGCCGGTGATGCCGGGCTTGACCAAAAGGCGGGTGGCGTAAAGGGTCCCGTACTGGTCAACCTCGTATTTCTGCTGCGGCCGAGGGCCGACGATGCTCATGTCCCCCTTGAAGACGTTCCACAGCTGCGGGAGTTCGTCGATGGAAGTCTTGCGGATGAACTTGCCCACCTTGGTGTTGCGGGGGTCGTCCTTGAGTTTGAAGAGGACCCCGTGCTCCTTGCCGGATTCGGCGGCCAGGGTGGCGTCGCGTTTGTCTGCGTCCACATACATGGAGCGGAACTTGTAGATGGTGAAAGGCTTGCCGTACAGGCCCACCCGCTTCTGTCTGTAAATGGCCGGGCCGTGGTCTTCCACCTTGATGGCGATGGCTGTCAGGAGCATGATCCAGGAGGTGAGAATCAGGCCGACGGTGGAGATGAGCAGGTCCAGCAGCCGCTTGGTCAGGCGGAAAAGGGCCGAATACTGCGGCAGCTGGGCGGTCAGGACCGGCACCTGGGTGTTGTGGCGCAGGTGGAGGGCGCTGGAGGCGATGTCAGCGGTGCCGGCCTCCATGGCCAGCTCCAGGCCTTGGGAACCGGCGGCCAGGGCCAGGGCGCGCATGAGTTCGGACTCGCGGTCGATCACATCCACCACCATGAGGGTATGGGCACCGGATTTCAAGGCGTTCTGCGGCAGATGCAGGTTGAAGGGATGAGCAGGAGCTTCTCTTCCCCGGCGTTGCGGGGGAGGAATTCATCCGTGTAGATGCGGCAGTCTTGGGAGTCATAGACGATGGGGCACACGGCGATGGGCCGGTAACCGATGCTGGGGGTCGACGCCAGCTTGTCGATCATCCGGCGGATGCCTACCGGGGAGCCGACGATGACGGTCGTGTAATAATCCCGGCCATGCCTGCGCATGCTGTGAAGGAAGCGACGCATGAGCCAACGTTCCACCAGGGCCAGCACATAGGCGATGAGCATGGTCACCAGGAAGAGGCCGCGGGGAGGCTGCCAGCGGATGATGAACAAGGCGGCGCAGGAGATGAAGACCGCGGACAGGGCGGCGTTGGTGATGTTGGAATACATCTCCATGCCTTCATCCATCACGTGGGTGGTATAAAGCTTGCAGACCCCGAAAGCGAGCAGCCAGGACAGGCAGATGATGACGAATAGCCATGAGACGGCAGGCCGGTGGGCCAAAGGGCTATGGAGGGAAGCGGGGCTGACCCAGCGCACGAGCAGGTAGGACAGGCCGAAGGAGACGGCGACCACGACCACGTCCAAGAGGGCGATGGCGATCATATAGTAGGGGCGCCAGTCGGCCCAGTCGGCCATACGGGCCCCGGACGTGCGGGATGTAGCGAAGACCATGGGTTTGGTCCGCTAGCTGTCCTCGCTAGCCATCTCTTGCTGATTCCCGGCATGCTGATTATCGGCTTGGGACTGGCCCCTCCCCTGCGGGCGGAACCAGGCGTTTCGGCCCGGGCTAGTTGGAATGCCGGTGGGGGCCACGGCCGAGGCGCCAGTTGGAATGCCAGCAGAGGCGTCAGCGGAAGCGCCGGCCAAAGGATCAGCGGAAGTGTCGATGGTCGGTTCGAAATCGGTCGGAGCGGACCCGTAAGGGTAGCGTTCCGTGCGGGTTTCATGCGCTACGAAGGAAGGGAAACTTTCGGATACCCGATCGATGGTCTCGGTGTCGGCCGCGGAGGCGCCATGGGAAGAATGAGGGGAAGGGCTCACGGAATCCCGCCCGTTGCCCACCTGCCCATCAAGCCCAGCCCGCGTCGGCTGAGCCTGCTGGCGGTTGCGGAAATCCACGATCGGGATGTCGGACGTGGAGAGAAACGAGCCGTCGAAGTAGCTCGCTTGCTCGCTGTGCGAACCCGCGGAAGTCGCGTCTTCGGACACTGGTCCCCCAATCTATACCTTTACACCCACCCTTACAAACTCTTATCAAATACTACTTAATAGTACCCTTCAGCCCGGAAAGACCTCTTCAGAAACTCTTTCCGTACTGCTTCCTGCCGAATTTGGCCGCTAGGAAGGAGGTTCCCTTCTTCCACCAGTCGACCCGCTCCGGGCTGACCACCGGCAATACCGCATAAGAGCATCGGTTGGTGAGCAGCCAAACGTCAAGGAGCCTTTCGCTGATCCTCCCCAGGAAACGGGAGTCGAAGCCGTCGTACTGGGCCGGGTCGATCCGTCTGGCCAGCTCTTGCAGGACGGGGAAGAGGAAGGCGCAGTAGGAATCGAATTTATCGGCCTTCATGATGAACATGTTGAAGATGTGGGCGCTTCGGCCGGCCATCACCCAGTCGAAGGCGGGCAGGTACTGCGGGGCCAGCTCCTGCAGGATCCGCCGGGTGACGTCCAGCTGGCGGGCGCCGTCGTGCATGGTATGGGAGTAATGGGACTGGATAGTCTCGATGTAGTAGTTCCGCTTCCTGGGCAGGATGATATCGGTGGTCCTTAACAGACGGGCCACTTCCTCATAGGCGACGATCTGTCGTTTGAAGCCCTGCTGGACCCCTTGGCGACGCGTCCCGCTGGCGAAATGCCGGCGATAGTGGGCCAGCCCTTTGTAGGCGGAGGGGTCGTTCTTCCACATCCAGTAAAGGGCGGTCAGTTCGCTGTAGTAGGCATTCTGGGAGGAGATGTTGTCCCCGCTGTCATCCGGGGTGAACGGCCGACCGGAGACCGGGTCAGCCAGCGAAAGGTCCGGATGCAGGGCCTTGCCCACCTGCATGGGCAGGTACAGTTCGTCCTGCGGCATGGGGTAAGGCTTATGGGCGGCCACGGCCACGCGGATGCGGGCGGGAGGCAAGGGGGCGGCCGCCTCTTGATCGCGCCCTGCCCTGTCTTGATCTTGTTCCATCGTCTCCTGCTGTTTCATGATGGGGACTCGCTTTCCTGAATCGTTGCCAATCATGGGGGTCTGCGCCGGTCAGTGCGCCAGTGCGCCAATCAGTGCATCAGTACGTCAGTACTGATAGGTGACTTGCGGATCCTCGATCCCCATGGGCGATTGGTCCAGGACCAGCTTCGATGAACCGGGGGCGCAAGTCACGTCATAGTCGATGGTGACCGACTGGCCGGGCATGAGGGTGCTGGGGTCCGCCCGATAGATGGTCCGCCCGTCCAAGGGGAAGGACTTGAGCGTGGTCCCGTTGGAGAAGCGGACATTGCTGAGGTGGCCGCCTTTAGGTGGATAAATATACATTCTCAACCGGGATTGGCCGTCGAAATGCAAGGTGATGTATTTGGGCAGGGTCGGGGCGACGGACGGGCTGAGGGTGTTACGCACCACGCTGGTCACGTGATAGGTGGCGCCTTGGGGGTCGCTCCCCGTCTTCTTGATGGTCGTGGTGCGGCGGATGTACCAATCCATCTTGGAAGGGATCATCTCCTCGTTGTAGATGCCGGTCGCGTTGACGGTCGACTCCTGGTTGACCTCCCCGGTCACCCCCGCCTGACGGAGGGCGGACAGGTCCTCCTTGTGGAAGGACCAGACGTAAAGGTGACGCCACTGGGCGGATTCGGTCATGACGTCAGCCAGTTGGAGCATCTTCTTGGCCGTCATATGGGAGAAGGCGTTCTTGGTCACCTGGGAGACCACGGATTCGAAGTAAGCGTTCTGATAGGCCACCGGCACGTCTATGTAGACCTGGTTGAGCAGGTACTGGGCGGTGTCCTGGCCGGTCAGGACCTTGCCGTTGCCCATGGTCACGTTGCCGGTCACCCGGATGATCTTCTGCAGGGCCACCGGGTCGAGGGAGATCACCCCGTCGGCTGTGGTGTCGCCGAACCCTTGGTAGTTCCACATCTGCTTGACCAGGGCGGCGGTGTCGGGGAAGTTGGGGTTGACCGAAACGTCGTTGATGTAATGGCCGTACCAGGGGTATCCGTCGCAAACCAGGGCCTGGCATTGGGCGGGCGTCACCAAGTTGGAGACGGTCCCCCAGTTCTTGAACTCAGAGTTGGCGTGGAAGGCGCCGATGGTGATTACCCCCTTGTCGGCCTTCAAGGTCCCCACGGACCCGACCAGACCGCCGCCGGAACGGGCTTCGGATGAAGTCTGGGCGATGACCAGATAAGAACGGGCCTCGTTGACCCCCAGGAGGCTGGGCAAGGAGTTGGTCAGGCCGGTCACCGTGTTGATTTTGCCGCTCAGGCCCAGAATCGCCTTGCTGGCCTTTTGATTGGCTTTCTTGATTTGTGGGATCCGGGGCTGGGGCAGTTTGTTCAAGGCTGCCACCTGGGTCTGCAGGCTGGCATTAACGGAAGTCAGCTTGGCCCCCGTGGCCATGATGGGGGCCAGGTTGAGTTCGCCGTTGCCGGAAGAGAAGGAGGCCCCTCTCAGCCCTTGGACGATGCCGGTGAACTGGGGCAGGGAATCCGCGGCCAGGTTATGGGCGATATCGGTCAGGCCCTGCACGTTGACGATGTCGTTCCTGAGGAAGGGGATCCGGGAGGCGAAAGCCCACAGACGCCCGTGGGCGATGGTCTGGGCGGCCTTCGTTTCGCTCTGGGCCGTGGAGATGCTGGAATCGAGTTTTTTGAGGTCTTCGTCTCCTTGGGCGTTGATGAGGTTGGCCACATTGCCTTGGGAAGCGACGGATTGCAGGGCGGAGATGGCCTTCTGCTCATGGGCCTGCACCTGCTTGGCCTCTTTATAGAAGGTCAGGCCGCAGTAGGCTCCCCCCAGGAGGACCAAAAGCAGGATGATCAGCAGGATCCACCGGATGGGGTGATGCCTTTTCCCGCTTTTTTTCATCTGACCTTGGTTATGCATAGCCATGGGGCTCCTCAATCCTGAAATTCTTCGGGTCTCCTTCGCGCCCGCGGGAAGCGGGCCGAATGCTGATCTCAGTCTATCCCCGCCCTTGGCCTTCTCCCCTTCCTGCGGACAGGCTAGACTTGATTCTTAGTATGTAAGGTGACCGGTAAAGGACGCAGAATGACTATTTATCGTAAAGATGATGAGGATCTGGGCCGTGACGATTCCTTCCGCATGGCCGATTCCCCGGCCGACCCCTCGTCCGCGTCCCTGACCCCATCCGAAGGGGTGGGCGAAACCACCCAGGCCATGGCCCCTTTGACCGATCCCGTGCTCATCACCCCCGAAGAAGCCGAAGAGCACAACCACGGAGGACTGGAAGCCAAAGGCCTCAACCCGGCCCCAAATCCGGAAGCGAACCAGAGCCCTGAGAAGGAAAGCCCGCTGGAGTCCACCCAGGCCTTCAATCCCTTCCAAGACGATGACTTCGCTCCCCTTCCCTCTCCCGGGCAGCCAGGGCAAGTAGGACAGTCCTCGCAAGAGAGCCAGGCCGCCGTATCCGGAGCGGGAACGGAGACCGGGGCAGCCACGGTCGAAGACCCTTCCTTGAAACCCAGCGTCCTGCCCGACCCCGACTTCGAGACAGCCACCCTCCTCTTCCCTACTCTGACCATGCCGACTGGCGAGACGGGCGCCCCGAAGGCGGCGGCTGATTCCGAACCCACCATGGTCAATCCCAGCCCGGCCGCAATGACCACCGCAACTGCAGCAACGGAAACGACTGCAGCGGCCACGGCGGCAACAACACCAATGGCGGCCGCGAACCCGTCCCTTTCCGAAGAAACCACGAACCTTGCCCCTGTGGAGCAAGGCGACGAGGCCAGGGCCGCCGCGGACTCCGCGGAGACGGCCGCCTTGGGCGAAGACGCCTTAAGCCCCCAAGGGGAAGCCACGGCCAACACCCCGGACGACCAGCTGGACCCCACCTTGGAGCAACTGGTCACCGACTTCGGGGAAGACACCACCGACGGCTACAACTCCTTCGGAACCGCCGGGACCCGTGGGACTACCGGAGCGGCTGAACTCGGCGACGGCGGGGTATCAGCCGTGGAACGCCGCGACGCGGACAACCAGCGCAAACTCATCATCGCCACCTTGGTCACCCTGGTGGCTGTCGTTGTCATCCTGGCCCTCACCTACGGGGGGTTGGCTATCCGCCGGGCCATGCGTCAGACCGAACTGAGCAACGCCCTCTCCACCTGCCAGGCCACCATCGCCAACCTGAACACGGCCAGCGGCAAACTCAAGTCCCAGCTCACCAACGCCGAAAGCCTCAACTCTTCGGTCAGCGCCAGCGATGTGGACGATCCAGGCACGGTCAACGCCTTGAGCGACACCCTCACCTCGGCCCAGACCCTCACTTCGGAAATCGAGAAGGTCGAATCCTGCGATCCTTCCATGGCCGAAGAACGCCTGTCCGACATCACCAAGACCAGCCAGAGCCTGGCGGACCGGGCCAACAAGACGGCCACCACCTTGAAATCCAACGCGGCGGCCGTGCAGAAGAGCCAGGCGGCCAAAGCCAAGTCCGACGCCAAGACCAGCCTGCAGACCAAGGTGGACGACGCCAACCTCTTGTACACCTCCTCCAAAGACCGCGTCCAGGACGACCAGACCAGGGTCAACCTGAAGGCGGCCATTGATAAGGCTTCCGCCCTGCTCAAGCGGCCGAAGAAGTCATTGGAGACCAGTGACTACACCGACGAGCAAAAGAACTTGGAGCAGGCGATGACGGCCGTCAACAACTCCGTCAGCGCCAAAGAGCAGGCCGACAAGGCTGAACGCGAGCGCCAGGAACAGCTCCGCCGCCAGCAGGAGGACCAGGCCCGCAGGAAGCAGGCGGAAGAGGACGCCCGCAAGAAGGCCCAGGACGATGACGGCGATCAGGGGGAGTCCCCGGGCGACGACTCTTCGGACGACCAAAGCGGGGATACTTCCAACGGCAACTCGGGGAATTCCTCCAGCCCCAGCCCGAACAACTCCTCCAACTCGAACGGCAACGGCTCCGGCAATTCAAGCAATTCCCATAGCCCAACCTCCACCCACTGAGAATCGAGACCATGAGGCAGAAAGATCCCGCCGGGCGGGGACAGAGCCAGTCCCTGCGCCAAGACCTGGAAAACCGCCATATCCAGCTCATCGCCTTGGGCGGGGCCATAGGGACTGGGCTTTTCTATGGGTCGGCCGAATCCATCAGCCTGGCCGGACCCTCCATCCTCCTGGCCTACCTGATCGGGGGATTCATCGTCTTCCTCATCATGCGGGCCTTGGGCGAGATGAGCGTCTACGATCCTAAAGCCGGGGCCTTCAGCTACTACGCCAGCCGTTACTGGCATCCGCGGGCCGGGTTCATCTCCGGTTGGAATTACTGGGCCAACTACATCCTGGTCTCCATGGTGGAGCTGAGCATGGTGGGCACTTTCATCCAATACTGGTTCCCCTCCATCCCCGCCTGGGCCAGCGCCGCCGTCTTCATGGTCCTTATCACCGGGGCCAACCTCCTGGGGGTCAAGGCCTTCGGGGAAACGGAATTCTGGTTCGCCATCATCAAGATCGCCGCCGTCATAGCCATGGTGGTCGTCGGCATGACCCTCATCATCTTCGCCATTCCCAATTCCAGCAAGACCATCCCCTCCTTCGCCAACCTGGTGAACCAGCCCGGAGGTTTCCTCCCCCACGGGGTCCTGAGCAGGACCAGCGCCGCATCGGGGGGAAGGGCTTCCTATGCCGGTCTGCTCATGGCCCTGGTCGTGGTCATGTTCTCCTTCGGCGGCACCGAGCTGATCGGCATCACCGCAACCGAGACCAGGGACCCCCGGACCACCATCCCCAAGGCCACCGATCAGATCGTCTGGCGCATCCTCCTGTTCTACGTGACCGGCCTAGCGGTCATCATGGCCGTCGTCCCCTGGCGGCGTATCGGCCAGCCGAACGCCAACGGGGTCGTCGTCTCCCCCTTCGTGCAGATCTTCGATACGGCCGGCTTCCGCCTGGCCGCGGGCCTGCTCAATTTCGTCTGTCTGACCGCCGTCATCTCCGTCTACAACTCCGGCCTCTACTCCAACTCCCGCATGCTCTATTCCCTCGCCAAACAAGGCAACGCCCCCGCCTACCTGGGGAAACTGAATGCGAGGGGAATCCCCGCCGCCGGAGTGCTCACCTCCGCTGCCATTACCGCCATCGCCGTGGTGGTCGTCTTCCTTTGGCCGAGTTTCGCCTTCAACTATCTCATGTCCATAGCCACTTTCGCGGCCTTGCTCAACTGGTCCATGATAGCAATCACCAATCTGATGTTCCGCAGGCGCATCGGCCAGCAAGCGGCGCGAAAGTTGGCTTTCAGGCTTCCCTGGGCTCAGGTTTCTCCCTGGGTCATCCTCGGCTTCATGGTCCTACTTTACATCCTCATGTGGCTCTACCCCAGCTACCGGGTGGCGGCCATCCTAGGGCCGCTCTGGGTGGCCGTCCTGTATATAGCCTCGGGCATGGTCAGACGGAAAAGGCTGATCTCCCCGGGTCGGCGCGATTAGTGCGACTTCAGTGACGATTGGGCGCCGCTTATTGGGCGACGACCATTGTTTTACAGATCTTATCCGCGAATGTCTGCTTCTTCCGGTCCCAAAGGACCCACAGAAAACCGAGGCAAATGAAAAGAAAATCAGGAAGGTGGGCAAGGTCCCTGAGGAACATATGAAAACCGTTGAGAGACTCCCCCTGGAGGGAAACCACACGGACCCGTAGGAGTCGGTGGGCCCATGTCTGTCCATTTTTGACGGATATGGCGGAGACTGCCACCGAAATCAGGAATGATATGGCTGCGATGGCGGTGTTCTTCAAACTGTCTTGATAGGTGACCGCTTCAAAAGACGAGCGTCCGAAAAAGATGGTTGAGAAAATCTGGGACAACAACGATGCCGGCACTATGATCCGAAGAAGGTATTCACAAACCCGCTTCCACCAAGGAGCGTATACAGGCCTATCCATCATCGCGTCACCTTCTTCATATGGAAATGGCACCAGGTCCCGAAAACCAGGAACCAGACGATCCCTCCGACGGCAGCCCAGAGCGTGTCCGGAGCCAGGAAGAGGGAGAGGTAGATAAGGACGAAGAAACCGATGGCGAGGGAGTCGAGGACTTTGTAAGCCGGCATCAGGAAGCCGTCGGCGCTGAAGTCAGCCGACTGCCGGTACTTCCAATGAGCGACCATGGTCAGGATGTAGATGAAGATGGTCACCGCCGAGGAGGCGGAGGAGAACCAGGTGAAGGCCTGGGTGATGGCCGGGAAGACGCTGACCAAGGGGGACAGGAGGATGAAGATCCCGGAGAAGACGATGGCCCGGGCCGGAACCCGGTGGGAGGAGACCTGATCCAGGCTGAAGAAGCGCAAAGGCGAATTCCGCGGGCTTTCCACGGCGACTTGGTAAAGGTGCCGACCAGCTGAGAAAAGCAGAGAATTCAATGAGGAGCTGGCCGCGGTGATGACCACGAAGAAGACCAAGGCGGAGGCCCAGTCGATGCCGGCGTATTTGAAGACCATGATGAAAGGGGAGACGAATTCGCCCGACTTGTCAGGAACGAAGTTGCGCCAAGGGACGATGGCCATGATGGCCAGGAGGGCGCCTACGTAGAAGATGAGGATCCGGTAGATGATCTGGTTGGTCGCCTTCTTAAGCACCGGCCGGGGGTTCTTGGTCTCGGAGACGGTCACCCCCACGAACTCAATCAGCTCATAAGCGAAGAAGACCATGGGGAAGGCAATGGCGAAGTTGTACCATCCGTTCGGGGCCAGGGTGAAACCGTTGAAAATATTGGCCAGACTGGCCGTCCCCGCCTGGGTCTTGATGACCGAGCCGGTGGTCTGCACGGTGACGGCTGAATAATGGTAATGCATGATCACCATGACGATGGCCGTGGCTATCATGCCGATGATCAGGGTGATCTTGATCATGGCGAACCAGAATTCCGCCTCTCCGAAGGTCTTGACCGCAATCAGGTTGATCATGACCAGGACGGCCAGGAAGGCGATCTCGATCAGCCATTTCCACGGGGACAAATCCAGTCCGTAAGTCTTGAAAAACTCCACGAAGTAACGGGAGACGGCGGTCAGCTCGGTCATGCCTACCAGGACCAGAACGATCCAATAAGACCATTGAGCGTAATGGCCCCAGGCCTTGCCCACGTATTTGGAGATGAAGTTGATGAAAGTATGCTGACTGGGGTCCTGATACATGAGTTCGCCGATGGCCCTCATGAGGATGAACATGATCAGTCCGACCAGGATATAGACCAAGACGATGGAGGGGCCGGTCAGGGCGATGGACTTGCCAGATCCCAGGAAGAGGCCGGTGCCGATGGTCCCGCCGATGGCGATGAATTGGACGTGCCTGTTGCTCAGTCCTCTTTCCATGGCGTTATGGGAATCCAGCTGTTCCACGGAGTCGAGGGAACCCGCCCGTGAAGAATCCGCCTGCTGACTCATGTTTTCCTCTGTCGTCACTTCGATTCCATTCTCCAGGCTCGGCTTGCTTCCGTGGCCAGCGGCCATGGATGACTCAATCAAAGTTCCACTCTACTGAGTTCCCTGGTCGAGACCCATCCTCTTCCGGCGATTTCCCCCAGTTTTGCACAATACAGCTTCTCTATCCCCAACAAAGTGCATTCCAAGCATCTGTCTTCGAATATTTCCGAACGAGCGCAACAATGTAACCGAACCTGCATGATAAACGAAATTTGTGTAGTAAAGCGTGTATTATAATCATATAATCGTCTTGTTTATCAAGCGAAATTTTTTTGATTATTCAGAAAGAGGAGATATGGACCAGCATCGTATCCAACACCGACTAAGTTCGCTTTTTACCCGGATTTTCGTAATTCTATTTTTAGTTTTAATAGCGCTCATGCTAAGTATAGTTCCTTCACCATTCGCGATGGCTAGCGAGAAGACTCCGGAAATCATCTTGAAAGAGTCATCCGATCCCTATACAACACTTGAGAATATGAGCTCAGAACAAAAGAAGGCAATGGAGACATTCTTAGCTTCAGCAACGAATCAACAGCTGGCAGCTACTTTTCAGAATACTAACCCAGCATAAACTGCAATCTGCCTCTTCATACGTAGGATATAATTACTTCTCGACTGTAAGGGAAAAAGCAGAATGTGTTATCCATGTTAGCGTACGAGGTTGCGAGCAAGGGACAAAAGATGCATCTACAGCGAGTTCCGCAGCTGCAAAATACTTCAACCAATCTACCCTACACAACGGTAGAGGAGACGCTTTCCGACACTGTTACTGGAATGCGTTAATGACACATCATATTGGCGCAGCGAACGCTGAGATTATTGCAACGAATCACGAAAAATATAGTAAGGGCCCGAAGAGAGAAACGAACATGGATCTTGCGAATAATCGAACGGAAAGAACGGTTGGACGCCAAACAAAAACCGACTCTCAAGCATTAGCGAGATGTCGAGACCTTGCAAATCATGGAAAGTTGGTGACTCTCAAATGACAGTCAATGCCAATCGAAATCCACAAAATCATCAGCAAATGGAAACGCATAAATCAAGAAGGGCAGCCCTTCTCATACTGGTTATCGGTTTTACCGTGATTTTAATTGCACTCGCGATATTCATAGCGATCCACATGGAACGAAGTCGGCAAAACGAGCGGACCACAAGCGTTCAGAAGAATCTGACCAGTCAAGTAGAAGAGGGCAAAGATAAAGTGAAACTTCCACTCACTGCTAATAATGCCGGTTGGACGCAAGCCCTCATCGTCTGCCCTTACAGCCAAGCGAAAAACTTGCCCGCCACATTCCGAAAAGCGGCGGCCAAAATCAATACCCAAGACGAAGGCGCGCAATGGATCATCTTTCCGGACTCGAAAGGTCTAAGGACACAAAAAGTCTCAAGACAAACCATTGATTTCTGTTCCGCCACGGGGAAGGGTTGGATGGAGACCTCCCCAGGTCAAGAGATTCCCTATACGACATACGACGAAGAGCAATAAGCCAGGATACAAGAAAGGCCCGTCTTCCGTTTGCCCTCATCAATGAAAGCAAACGGAAGACGGGCCTTTCTTTACTCGCGATTCGGCGAAACCACCGTTTACTTGTTTACTTGACCTTCTTGATCTTCATGATCAAAGCCGCGGCGATGAGCACAAGCACGATGGCCACGATGAAGATCCACATATAGGCCTGAGCGGAATAGCCGGAGGACTGATGCAGGATCGCACGAGCCACGACGGTGAGAACGGCGGAAGTGAAGAGGGAGCCAATCACCTGGGAAAGGGTGTTGGCTAGATTCAGGATACCCAGATCCTTACCGGCTTCGTCAGGGTTGGGCAGAACAGCCACATTCAAGGCCTGGTCGATGGCGTTGTAAACGCCATAGCCGAATCCGGCGATGCCCGCGAACAGGTACATGCCCAAGGGGCTGCGGAAGATCAAAGGCATAGCCGCGCCCACGGCGAAGAGGCAGGAAGCCAGAGCCACGGGCAGCTTGCGCATATGGATCTTATCGGTGATGGGGCCAGCGGTCACAGCGGCCACCAAGGAGATGACGAAGGTGATGACGGCCATGGTGGCGATCACGTCCGCCGCCCTGTCCTTGGCCTTGGAGTCACCCGCGAAAATGTAGTACTGGCAGATGTAGAGCTGGTAGGAGTTGATCATCCAGTAGCCGCCCATCATGATGGTGCGGCCGATCAAGGCGAAATAGAAATCGGGGGCGTGCATGGGAGGCCGGAAGGAGAGGAGGATCATCCTGAGGCTGAACTTGTCCCGAGGCTGATCCAGATTCGACTTGTCCGCCGGCCAGATGGCGACGGTGATGATGCCGATCAGGCTGAAGACGGCCAAGCCCATCATCCATCCGGAGAAGATGCCGGGCTCACCCAGCTTGATCAGGCGGGCGCCGACGAAGTTGCCCAAAGTCTGGCCGACGGCGATGCCCGCCCCGTAGAAGCCGGAGATGGTTCCACGGACTTTGTCGCGGATGCGGTCGATGCGTGGATGGACTGTACATCCGGGTTTTGCAGGCTTTCCGGGGTGGCGGGCTGGGCCCCGGGAATCGGCTCTGCCAGACGTTGGACGGAGACCTTCTCCTCTTCGCTCAAGGCGTTTTCGTAGTCCGGCCGGTCATCGATCCCCGGCCTGGTGAAGCCATTACTGCCACCCGTCGGAATGGGGACCTTCTCGGCATCCCCTTCGGTCAACTGATTGGAATCATCATTGGAAGACATAAGTTTTTACCCTTCCTTGTGGAAGAGGCCGGCGGGCGCGCCCAACCGGCCTCTTCCTCCATCGATTATTCTTTTTGATTTCCTCTTTTCTTTATCGCTTCAGCTTCGGGCGGCGGCACCGGGCGACGCGCCTCGGGCCGCGAATCAGGCGACGGCCGGAGGCTCGGCGATCAGGTCATCTGTCTTATGATCGCCAGCGGAATCCTTCCACCGCAAAGAGCAGACCGGAGCTTCGTCCTTGCCGACGCCCTGGGCCGGGGTGAAGGTCAAAGTCGCTTCGGTCTCCTTGCCGGTCCAGGCGAAGGTCAGGGAATCCCCGTTCTGAGCGAAGGAGAAGTCCCCGTCAAAGGCTTCCAGGCCGTTGCGGAAGCGACAGAGGGCGTTGAGGGCCTTGACGACCGGACGCTCCAGATTCTGGTCGATCTCCTCCAGGCTGTAGTAATGCCGGTTGATGTCACGACCGACATTGGTCTCCTTCAGCAACTGCATATCGTTCTCGCCGGCCAAGGCGCCCACATAATAGACTTGGGGGACGCCGGGCATGAAGAACTGGACGGCGCGGGCGGCGATGTACTTTTGGTCGTCGCAGCCCAAGGCCGAGTAATAGGTGCAGTTGACCTGGTAGAGGTCCAGGTTGGAGGCGGCGGCGCCGGTGGCGGCTGCGGATTCGCCGTGGGAGTTCTCCTTGATGGTCTCCACCAGCTGGTCCACTTCCTCGTCAGGGACCAGTCCTTTGAGGGAGCGATCCATCTGGTCGGAGCCGATGTCGATGACGCCGATGCCGTCATGGGTATCAAGCACGTTGACCGCGTTCCCCGGGCGGACTTCCATCCACCGGGCCAGAGGGCCGGTCTTGCCGGTGGTCAAAGCATGCAGGAGCAGGCCAGGGATGGCGAAATCGTAGACCCGATCCACTTTGCCGGCGATCTCCACCTGTTTCATGTAGTGGGAATGAACTTCTATCAAGGTCTCCATGCCACGCTTGGCGGACTCCTCCTTGATGCGGCCGATCAGCTCGAAGGTCTTGGGGGTCATGAAGCAGGTCGTCTTGGCCTGTTTGGCTCCGTAGCCAACCGCGTCCAGACGGATGAAGGAGACGTGGGACTGGGACATCTGGTCCAAGATGGACATGAGGTAGTCCCAGCCCTCGATGGAATCCGTGTTGATGTCCACCTGCTGGGGAGTGAAGGTGGTCCAGACCAGGCGGGTCTTGCCGCCCCAATTATAGTGGGTGAAAGGCAGACCCGGACGGGGACGGTAGATCCCTGCCAGATCCTCTTCCGTGGCCCCGTCGGGGAAGACGGCGGACATGGTCAGGAACATGCCGTAGTAGGGAGAGGCTTCGCCATTCTTCATGACATCCTGGAATTGCTTGGATTCCCACGACATGTGGTTGACGATGGCGTCGACCATGATGTCGTGCGTCTTGGAAAGCTCGGCGATGTCATCCCATGTCCCCAAGCGAGGATCCACCTTGGTGTGGTCGATGGGGTCAAAACCGGCGTCCGCCCCATCGAAAGGAGTGAAGAAGGGGAGAATATGGACCCCCTCATAAACGCCATCGAACCGGGTGCGAAGCACATCGGTCAGAGATCGTATCGTCCCTTCCCCGAAGCGATTCGCATAGGTGACCAGCTGCACCTTGTTTTTCATTCAGGCCTCCTTGACTGAACCGGCGCCCGTCGATGGGAAAGCCGGATAGCTGTCTGGCAATTGCTTCGGAATGCGCTCCGCTTCTCGTCCAATCCTACTCCATCAATGCGCAGCCTGGCCAGGGAGGCGCCCACCACGATGTAAATTGCGTCACTTCTGACTTTAACACGCAGAAAAACACGGCATGCCTCAAAATGGGGACCGTTTTATGCAATATGCCACATTTCGGAGACGAAATCCCTATCTGCCCGCTGGGGCGGAGCCTCGGTGAGCTAGCAGGTGGACCCCCGACCCAAGAATGGCCCCGAGGACGCAAGCCAACAAAGAGAGGGACGGAGCCACGACGGGGTCTCCTCCCGCGGGGTAGATGTAGGTTGCCAAGGCCACGAGGGAGCAAAGGAAGGCGAGGACCATGAACAGGCGCGAATCAGGATGGACGGCCATGAGGATCAAAGAAGAGACCGCCAGCAGAGGTAGACCGATGTACAGAAGCGGCTGGAGCGGCCCGTATTTCGTCAAGGCCTCGAAGCGCCGCGCGACAAGGAACGTGGCCGGATGAACCAGAATCAGCCAAAGGACGAAGAAGACCGCAGGGGCTGTACGAACGGTGGAGAAGGCAGCGGACAACACCTTGCCGGCCGCCGCGAAGCCTTTCTTGCCGGAACCGTCCTCGGCGGACTCATCCTGACCGGTCAGGGCCCACACGGCCAAGTGCTTGATATCCTCCCGGTAAGGCGGGTTGGAAGGAGAGGTCCTCTCCCCCACGGCCCTTAAGGCGCAGGCCAAACCGGACCCCGCCAGGAGGAAGACCAGGCTGGGAACGAGGTCCATGAGGAGGATGCCGCCTTCAGCCATGGAACGGCTGACGAAAAACCAGATGATTTCATTGATCACCGCTATGCAGAGAACATCCAGCAGGAACAAATAGACGATTGTGGACCATCGCGGATATTTGAAGGTGACGACCAAGGCCATGGCCCCGACCAGGGACGAATAGAGAACCAGGACCAAGCCCGGCACGGAATACACATCTACCGCCAGAGATATGGCGCACGCCACCAAGGGGATGACCGTCGCCGCCAGGAAAACCGCAAGCGCGGTCAAGGCCGCCCCTTTGCGACCCATATGTTTGCCAAGATCAGAGAACATCTTTATTCCCTCCCATTTATTGTCGAAAAGCAACTTTCATATGCAAAAAACATATTTCTCCTCTATTCTACCAGCAAAAAAGCAAACAAGGTTTTGTTTCTTTCCTCCTCTCGGCTCGCCACACGAATAGTCGCCGATCCGTGAACAAAGGTACGGGGACACAAGGGATACAAGGAAAGAGTCGTGGAAGGACTGGGGGAAACGCAGGCATTTGCTAATAGCACACATCTCTGTTATCCTAAAATCATCCTTGGGAAGCATAGGTAAAGACGCTTATGCAAAGGACGGAAAGGTTGGCGAAGACGCCAATTATGAAGAAGATTCAGGAATCACGGGGAAATGCTGAAATCACGCTTTAAGGAAATCCTGACGCGATTGCTGCCTCTTGCTCTGATTCCGCCAGCCTTAGCCTCTTGCAGCCCTCCAGTCGAACATCAAGGGGAAACCTTTCATCTCTTTCTTCTCCATCAAAATCGAGACTTACCGATTCGCCCTCTTCGCCAGCCCTGAATGGACAAGCGGCAAGCCATTCCCCTCTGCCTATACGGTTCTGGTGAAGGAAGATGGGGGTTACGTCATCCACAAACACGCGCAGATGGACAGCGGAAAACTATCGTGGACAAAGCGTGGCCTCTTCTATTCCGACCGCTATGCGGATTATCGGCTCACCGACCAAGCGAAACCCCAAAGACGGAGCGTCCCCAAACCGAATGTGGAAGACGGCCTGGCTACCCTCGCTGATGAATCCACCACGGTCGGGATCTACAACGGGGGATTCACAGGAAAGGGAATGGATTACAACGAGCAAATCATCATTTCAACCCGTGGCCGATCCCCATCGTTCCGATCCCATCGCCAATACGGCACCACCTTCGCCTATGGAAATGACGTTTACAACATCTCCGATGGAAAGAACCCCGATGGTCGCGGATACAACCAGCTCGACCGGACCGTGCGAAACAAACGCTTCTCCCTCTCCCGCATCCTTATACGCCAGGCTCCTCTCAGTGAGGCTGGCAGCCCGGTCACCAACGCCTCATGCTCCGGAGATGAGGCCGGCTTCCTGGGTTCCCATCCGATTTTAAGCGAGGTCAAACCATTGGGAGGAAAAGAGAGCGAAAGTCTGCTGAGAGTGAAACAGAAAGATGAGACCGGCGTGGAAATCGCCCAGACGGTGGAAATCCCTTCCCCTGCTGAACCCGAATAAAACAGCCTTTGCCTCGCCCTATGCGAAATTCATCTACTCGCGCCAAGTTCCTCTTTCCTTGCGCGGACGCTTCCTCAACTGGCTGCATGGCGATGGCCGTCTCCTGAAAACAGACATAAGGACAGGAACCACAACCATCGTGAACGCGGATTTATACGAAGGGAAAAGACGAGGAAGGTCCTCCCAGTATCACCTCGCGTTCAGTGATGATCGTGCGGCTATCTTGGAAGAGGACGCAGACTCCCCCGAACGAGACCTCACCATACACATCGTCGATCTGAAAACCGAGAAGATGGAGAAGACCATCCCCCTGCATGGACTAGGGAAGAAACTTGACTCAACTATGGTCGTCACCGATTTCGCCGCCCGGCCATAGGTTCAGGAAAGTTCATATATCCTGAAGCCGGCCTAAAGCTGGTAGACGAAGGCCTCCCACGGGGATAGCTTGCCGATGAGCAGGGAGGCCGTCGTCTCCTCCTCCTTATAAGTGGACAGGAGGATCTGGTCAGCCCCGGCGTGGCCTCCCAGCAGGGCCCGCGTCTGAGCCGGGACCTTCGCCGGCCGGGAAGAGGCGTTGACGACGACCAGGAGCTTATGCCCTTCGGCCTCTTTGATTCCCGCCGCCTGCTCCGCGGGCAGGCTGCGAGTGAAAGCGTACACCTGTTCGTCCTCCGGATCCAGCAGGTCCCATTCCCCTGCGGACACCAGAACGTCACTGTGGCGGAGCTCGACGAGCCGCTGGTAGAAGGAGAAGACGGAATCGGGATCGCGCATCTGGCTGGCCGCATTGATTTGGTCTTTATTGGGATTGACGGAGATCCATGGCTCGCGGGGGGCGTATTCAGCGGTGAAACCCGCGTACTTGCTGGCATCCCACTGCATGGGGGTGCGGGAATTGTCCCTGCTCATGGCGGCCAAGCCGGCCAGCATCCTCTCGCCGCTGACGACCCCCGCCTGGTCCACCCGCTGATGGTAAAGATTGATGGATTCCAGGTCTCGGTACTGGTCCAAGCGGGTGAAACCGGCGTTGGTCATGCCCAGTTCCTCCCCCTGGTAAATATAAGGGGTCCCCCGGTGCATATGCATGAGCAAGGCCAGGGCCTTGGCGGACAGGACCCGCAGCCGGTCGGTGCTGGTATCCCCCCAACGGGAGACGGACCGGGGCTGGTCATGGTTGTCGAAGAACAGGCTGGCCCAGCCGGCCTGGGCCACAGCCCGCTGGTGACGGCCCAAGGTCTTCTTGAGGTCGGTCAATTTCCAAGGGACCACATCCCACTTGCTTTCCGGGCCATGGTCGATGTCCGTGTGCTCGAACAGGAACAGCATGTCCAGCTCGCGGTTGGCCAGATTGGTGATGAACTCGTCCCGGGCCGGGCTGATTCCAGGGGCCTCGCCTACCGTCATGTAACCATGGCGGCCGTCGAAAACCTCATGGTGCATCTCTTGCAGGAACTCATCCAGCCGAGGGCCATCCTGGCATAGCGGCCCCGGATTGGAATAGCCCTCCGGGCCGACCGGTCCGGCGGACATGGTGGAGCGGCCGACTCCGGGCAGCTCCCCATCCGCGTCCACATGCTTGGAGATGAGGGTGATCACGTCCATGCGGAAGCCATCGATCCCCCGGTCCAGCCACCAATTCATCATGGCGTACACGGCCTGCCGCATCCGCGGGTTCTCCCAGTTCAAATCCGGCTGCTTCTTGGAGAACTGATGGAAGTAGTATTCGCCCCGCTGGGGGTCATACTCCCAAGCCGAGCCGCCGAAGTAGGACCCCCAACTGTTGGGCTCCGCCCCCGGGGTGCCAGGCTCATGCCCCTCCTTAGCCGGCCGCCACCAATACCAGTCGGCATGAGGGTCTTGCGGGTCGCGAGAGGCCTGGAACCAGGCGTGTTCGTCGGACGTATGGTTGACCACCAGGTCCATGACCACTTTCAGCCCCCGTTGATGGGCTTCGGCCAGCAACCGGTCCATATCGGACAGAGTCCCGAACATGGGGTCGATGTCCTGGTAATCGGAGATGTCATAACCGTTGTCATCCTGGGGGGACTTGTAAACCGGGGAAAGCCAGAGGACATCCACCCCCAGGTCAGCCAGATAATCCAACCGGGAGGTGATGCCGGGCAGGTCCCCGCAGCCGTCCCCATTGGTGTCCTGGAAGGAGCGGGGGTAGATCTGATAGACCACGGCGTTGGCCCACCAGGGGTTATGGTTGCCTTGGGGCGCCGAGGACTCACCAGAGGCGTCCGAAGATGCCCCGGAAGGGGCGGCCGCGGGAGCCGCCACAGGGGCGTTGGTGCGCACCTGGTCGGGGACGCGGGGGCGGTTGAAATCTGTCATTTTTTTCTCCTTTGAACGTTCTTATCGCTTATCTTCCCATGATAGCGGGAAAGGGAAGGGGACGTCCCGAAGGACGTCCCCGATGTTCCAAGCCGGACCGGCTTATGCTTATCCTGGCATATATTCATGCCGGGCACATGCCTTGCTCGCCTTACTTGACGGCGCCTCGCATGACTCCGGATACGACCCAACGCTGAGCGAAGATGTAAACGATCAGCACCGGGGCCATGGCCATGAGGTAGGAGGCGAAGGCGACCGGGTAGTTGGTGGCGAACTGGGAGGAGAAGACGTACTGGGAGAGCTGGATGGTGGAGTCCTGCTGGTTGGTCAGGATGATCAAAGGCAGCATGAAGTCGTTCCAGACCCAGAGCACGGTCATGATGGCGATGGTGGCGTTGATGGGGCCCATCAAGGGGAAGATGATGGTCCAGAAGACGCGCCAGGTGGAAGCGCCGTCCATGCGGGCGGCCTCCTCTAAGGAGATGGGGATGGACCGGATGAAGCCGATCCCGATGAAGAGGTTGGTGCCCAGGCCCAAAACCGTGTAAAGGATGATCAGACCCAGCTGGTTATCCAGGTGGAGCATGCCCATCTGGCGGGCCAGAGGAAGCATGATCACGGTGAAGGGCACGAACATGGCCGCCACGAAGAAGTAATAGAGGAACTTGAAGAAAGGACGGTCCATATTACGGGCGATGGCGTAGGCCACGAAGGTGTTGGACAGGAGGGTCAGCACGGTCGCGAAGACGGTGATGATCAGGGTGGTCCAGGCGGCGCGGGGGTAGTTGACCATGTTCCAGGCTTGGGCGTAGTTGCCCCAGTTCCACTTGGTCGGCAGCTCGAATCCGCCGATGCTGGCGTTGTCCTTCAAGGAGGACACGATGGCGAAGTAGAGCGGGACCAGGATGGTCAGGGAGAAGATGGCGGCCAGGATGGTCAAAGGCCAGCTGACCCGGTTCTGCTTGGAGAGCTTGATCTTCTCCTGCTCGGCATCGTAGCGCTTGGCGGCGCCCACGTTATGGCCTTGGCGGCCCATGGAGCCGACAGGGCTCTTGCTTGATTTCTTTTCTGTGACGTCACTCATCAGATCTGCTCCCTCTTAGAGAAGAACTTCAATTGGATGAAGGCGATGATGGCCAGGAGGATGAAGTAGATGACTGCATCCGCAGTCTGGTAGGCGTATTCACCGCCGGTAAGACCGTTGTTGTAGATCAGGTAGGAGACCGTCTCGGTGGCCGAATCAGGGCCGCCGCTGGTCAAGGCGACGATCTGGTCGAAGGCCCCCAGAGTGTTCTTCAGGGAGAGGACGGCGTTGATGGTCACGAAAGGTCCCAACAAGGGGAAGGTAATCTGCCAGAAGCCCTGCCAGGCGTTGGCCCCGTCGATCTCGGCGGCCTCGTAGACCTCCTGGTCGATGGTCTGCAGACCGGCTAAATAGAGCAGGGTGTTGTAAGCCACGGACTGCCAGACTGTCAGGAAGACGATGGGGACCCAAGCCAACTGGGCGTTGGTGATCATGGACTCGCTCAGCCATCCGATGTGCAAGGCCTGACCCAAGGCGGGCAGGGGAACCATGAAGATGTACTTGAAGACGTAGCCGATGACCAAAACGGCCAGGGTGTAAGGGATGAAGAAGATGGCCCGGAAGCCGTTCTTGAAGGCGATGCGGGAGTTGAGCAAGACCGCCAGGAACATGGCGATCAGGTTGATCAGGATCGAGCAGACGACGGCGATGAAGATGGAGAATCCATAAGCATGCCAGACGCGGCTGTCCTGGAAAAGCGCCCCGTAGTTCTTGAAACCGATCCACTTATAGGAGCCGAAGCCTTGGGAATTAGTGAAGGAGTAAAGGACGCCCTGCACGAAGGGCAGGTAAAGGAAAAAGGCGAAGATAATCGCCGCAGGGACCGTCATCCAGTAATAGGTGCGGTCGAACTTGAGTTTCTTCGGCGCGCTGGAGGCCTGGGAGACCCGGCGCGGGGACGATGTGGCGGATGTCATTCTTATATCTCCTACTCGAAGTTCCTGGCTTGCACCTTATCCCATTCAGTCTGCATGGAATCGGTGAACCGCTTGGTGTTGCCCGTGGAGACTAGGGTCTGCAGGAAGCCGGCTAGGTTGATGGATGAAGGAATCGAGTGATCGCAGAAGTCCACGATGCGACCGGACTTGAAGAAGGGCAGGACGGAGGCGATCTCCTTGCCGCCGGCCTCGGTGTTCTTCAGGGGGGTGAAGGCGTATTGGGCCTTGGCGTATTCGGCTACGTTCTTCTCGCTCAGGAGGAACTCGATGAACATGCGGGCTTCCTTCTCATGCTTGGTGTTGGCCCCCATGGTGATGAGCACGTCATCGCCGGCGGTCAGCTTCTGGACCTTGGCGTCGTTGGTGGCGGGCATGTTGGCGAACCGCAGGTTGATCTTCTTGTTGACCGAAGTGACCTGTGGGATGGCGTAAGTGCCCAAGGGCAGGATGCCGGCCTTGCCTTTGGCGAAGTCCTGGGTGGCCTGCTGATAGGTGATGCCTTTGGTGGGCTGGGCGTAGGTGTAGAGCTGGTACTCTTTCTGGGCGACGTCCGTCCAGATCTTGCTGAAGCTGGTCCTGCCCTTCTTCAGGTCCGTGTACTTGCTCAGGGGGACCATGGTCCCGGCCAGGGAGGCCAGGGGGGCCTGAAGGGTCCAGGTGTCGGCCCAGGAGGCCTCGACCGGGGTGATGCCGGCCGCTTTGAGCTTCTTCAAGGCGGCGAGGAAGGAATCCCAGGTCTGGGGAGGGTTGGAGGGGTCAAGGCCGGCCTTCTTCCACAGGTCAACGTTGATGATGTAACCGGAGGCGTTGCCCGCGTAAGGAAGAGCGTACAGCTTCTTCCTGGAGGCGTCGGTGGTTTGCACCAGGCTGCGGGAGATGTTCAGCATGCCGGGGTTGAGCTTCCTGGTGATGGGGTCGCCTTCCCAATTGTGGTAGACCCCGGAAGAGGCGAACATGCCATAGGAAATGTCGCCGTTGAGGGTGATGACGTCAGGGACGCGGCCTTTGACCAGGCGGGTGCGCATATCGGTCTGGGCGTTGGCCGTGTTGTTGATGTTGATTGTGATGTTCGGATGCAGTTTCTCGAATTCACGCGACTTCGCGGTGAACCAGGAAGCGGCCTCCGCCTTAAACTGGAAGAAATCCAAGGTGACGGTCCGCGAATTGGACGTGCCGCAGGCGGCCAAAGAACCCGCCAGGGCGACAGTCGCGATCAGAGCGACCAGTTTTCCCAGATATTTCTTCACTGTCAGGGTGCCATTTCTCATCATGACTCCTTTGAGTGGCTCTCCGGTCCAATCCCCACCGGCTGCCTCACCGGCGGAAGACTCAACCTTTATCTCTTCCATTATAATTTTTGTCCTTTATATTCGATTTAGCGGCATGTTTGCTGGCCTAAGAAAGTAAACAGTGGTAATTTGGTTTTCGTGGAAACTATTTTCTCCGTCCGCCGCATCCCTTTATGGTTTAATCGGTCGGAAAACACGCATGCCATCGTTACCGATATCATGAAGCACGGTCCCCTGTCCCGCTCCCAGCTGGCCGTCACCCACCGCCTCTCCCAGGGGACCCTGTCCAAGATCACCAACAGTCTCATCGAAGCCGAGATCCTCAGAGAGGAAGGCCCCCGGGAGGAGCCCAGCGGCCTGAAGAACCCGGCCAACCGGGGCCGGCCCCAGACCGCCTTGAGCATCAATGCCGCAGCCCGCACCTACATCGGGGTCAACGTGCGGACCCACGAATGCGTCCTGGTCCTGACCAACGCCATGTGCCAGGCCCTGGCCCCCCACATCACCCTGCATTACGTGGACAACAGGCCCGACATGGTCACCCAGACCATCGCCGACGGGGTGGACCAGATCCTGTACACGGTCAAACGGCAGGGCCTGCCCTTCCCCAGCGCCATCGGGGTGACCGTCGGTGGGCACGTGACCTCGGGCAACACCGTCACCGCCGCCCCCTTCCTTCAATGGAACGGGGCCGTCAACCTGGCCGACATGATCTCCAAAGCCTGCCAGATACCGACGGCCATCTTCAACGACCTGGATTCCCTCCTGATCTACGAATCCTGGTTCGGGGCCGGACGAAACATGGACCGTTTCGCCATGCTCACCATCGGCCTGGGAATCGGCTACTCCTTGTGCGAGAACGGGCGGGAAGTCGACTATCCGGACAAAAGCTACGGCCTGGCCAGCCACATCCTGGTGGACCCGGAAGGACCCACCTGTTACGCCGGCCACAAAGGCTGCTCCCAATGCCTGACCACCACCTCCATGGCCGTCCAATACACCAACCTCATGCGGGAGCCGGAGACCTTCGACAGCTTCAAACGCGACCTGGACGCCGGCAACCCCATCGCCCAGCAACTGATGAACCTGACCTGCTTCCGGGTGGGGGCCTTCATCGCCACCATAGCCAACCTGGTCATGCCTCAGAAAATCCTGATCGGGGGAGAATCGGCCCAGCTGACCCTGACCTCCCTGGAATCCATCAGAAACGGTATCGCCCGCTACCGGCACAGCCGGGCGGGGGAAGTGAACTTCGAGATCCTGCAGAACGAATGGGAACGCTGGTCCCTGAGCGGGGCCGCCCGGGTGATCTCCCAATCGGTGATCAAACGGCCGGGCGAATGAGCCCGGCCAGACGGCGGAGAAAGCGGCCGGCCAGTCAGCCAGGTCAGGCTACCGGCCAGTCAACCAGATAAGGCGCCGGTCAGACACGTTCGACGGTAAAGATGACGGCCTGGGCCGGGTAAAGCTGAGGAGGCCGGACCCCGAAATTCATCAAGGACCAGGCATCCAGGACCACGCCCGCGGAAGTCCACCAATACAGAGGGCTCTGGCCGTTGCCGATGCCGGTCAGGTCTTCGCAGGGCTTGAGGGGACGGATCCGGTAAGAGGCATGGAGGTCCAGGCCGGGCAGACGGACAGGCTGGACCGGGTAATTGGGGGACGTGGTCACCTGGGTGAAGCGGAAATAGCCGAAGGACTGGTCTTCGGTCATGGCCCCGTCCAACCTGACGGCCTCGTCGTTCACGTCGGAATGGACCAGAGACCCCCCTCCCACCTTGACCCGGGCCTTCTTGTACTCGTCGATCCAGGAAGTCAACTCCGCCCGCTGGTGTTTGTCGACCTTGTTGAGGTCCCACTCCACCCCCATATGGCCGAAGAAGGACATGGCGGCCCGCATCTGCAAGGAGGCGGAACGCAAAGTGGTATGGGCCGGGGAGGCCCCGATGTGTTCGCCGATCATCTCCGGGGCAACCAGAAGGGAGGTGTAAGGCTGGATGCTGGCCCTTTCCACCGGGTCCACGCAGTCGGAGGCCCAGATGCGGTCGCAGCGTGAAAGGATGCCCATATCCACCCGGCCGCCGCCGGAGCTGCAGGATTCGATCTCCAGACCCGGATGCCTCAGCTTCAAGGCGTCGAAGATGGCATAGACCGCTTCGGTCTGCCGGTGGACGGCCGGGAGCCCCGATTTGCGGGAGACGGCTTCGGTAACCATCTTGTTGTGGTCCCACTTGATGTAGTCGATCCCCACTTCCCCGACCAGGGAGTCCATGGCTTTGAAGATGTAAGAGAGCACTTCGTCATTGGTCAGATCGATCGCCTGCTGGAATCGTCCTTCCAGGGCCAGGCGGCTGTGAGTGGGTCCCAGCATCCAGTCAGGATGCGCCCTGGCCACCTCGGAGTTGGGGTTGACCATCTCCGGCTCGAACCAGAGACCGAACTCCATGCCCAGGCTATGCACGTAATCGGCCAGAGGCCCCAGGCCCTGAGGCCAGACCTCTCGGGAGACCTGCCAGTCCCCCAGGCCGGAAGTCTCGCTGCGGCGGGAACCGAACCAGCCGTCATCCACCACGAAACGTTCCACCCCGCATTCCTGGGCATGGTCGGCCAAGGCCTTGAGGGCCTCGAAGGAATGATTGAAATAGACGGCCTCCCAGGTGTTGAGGATGACCGGGCGGGGCTTGGTCCGCAGGTTGGGGTGCAGCTCGCGTTGCAGGTGATGGAAGCGTTGGGCCACCTGATTGAGGCCATGCCCGTAAGAGCCGTAGACCCAGGGGGTGGTGTAAGCCCCGTCTTCGTCCAGATCGGCTTCACCCCCGAAGAGGAATTCGCCTCCGCCAAGCAAGGGCAGGGAGAAAGGAGTGGAATCCACGGACAGGGTGCTGTTGCCGGACCAGCCCACATGGGCGGACCAGACATCCCCTTCCTCGAAACCGAAACCGGCCGTACCCACGCTCATGAGCAAGGTGGCGTCGAAATCGGGTCGGCCCATGACACAATTTTTCTCATACCGGCCTTTGGTCAGCTTCTGCCTTTGGGGGGACCGCTCGCGCAGATGATGGCCGGTGGTGGTCATGACTTCGGTGGCCACAGCGGGCAGGGGGAACCCCAGCTCCACCATCTGCACGGACAGGACGGAATCGGAGGCCAGATTCCTGACCGTGGCCTTCTGTCTGACCAGGCCGGAATCCAGGACCTGCAGCTCCCAGACAAGCTCCACGCCCTGCTCTTTGTCCTGGCCGACGGCCACCACCCGGGGGACCAGGCCCTGATGGGGGTAGGTGGGGTTGTTGTCCTGGGCCAGACGGATCCTCTCGTCCGTCATCCCGGTCAGGCGCCGGGCCTGGTCGGACAGGCCGTCCACGGTCTCCCCCTCCATATCGGTGGTGAAACTGACCATCTCGAACTTGCAGAAGAGCTCCACCCCAGCGCGGCGGACCACAAAACGGGAGCGGCCCGACCAGGCCTCGGCCTGGACCGGCATGATGCTGGGGAAGGGGGTCTTGTCCAAGTTCCCCGAGACCCTCTGGGGGTGCAGGGCGTCATAAAGGTTGACGGCCGTGTCCGGGTTGGACAGGGGCTCCCCCCAGTGGACCAGATGGGGCAGGTTGTTCTCCCGGGAGACCAGCACCACGCTGATCCCGCCGTTCTCCATATAGATGGTGTGCAAAGGGGATCCCATGACGGATCGGGAATCATAGGTCTTGACCATGGCTTCATGACGGCAGTTTGTCATCGGGCATCGCTTTCCTTGGTGATCGCTTCCGGCCGAGCCGGTGGATTACTTTATTTCAGTTATCTTTTTACCGGGATCCATCACCGGTCCGATGTCTACCAACTATAACCAAAACGAGGAAGAAAAAAAGGCTTAGTTTCACAGCTCGGGCGTGGCTCTGCGAGCGCGAAAGAAATTCGTCAACAGGCTCTGGCATTCCGCCTCCCTCACCCCCCCGACGACTTCGGGCTGGAAGCCGATATGAGGGTCCCGGGGGATGTCCCAGACCGACCCGCAGGCCCCCATCTTCTGATCCCAGGCTCCGAAGACGATGCGGCCCAGATGGGTGCTGACCGCGGCCCCGGCGCACATGGGGCAGGGTTCCAGGGTAACCACCAGGGTGCAGCCCTCCAGATTCCAGCTCCCCCAGGCGGCGGCCCCGGCCTGCATGACTTCGATTTCGGCGTGGGACAAAGGCCCCTTTCCCCTTTGCCGGCCATTGCCGCTTTGGGCCAGGACCTTCCCTTGCGGGTCCACCAGAACGGCCCCGACTGGGACGTCCCCTGCCAGGCCGGCCGCCCGGGCCTGGGCCTGAGCCAGAGCCATGAAGGGGAACCAGGGGGAAGGGGAGTCGATCATGAGGCTATTTTACCGGTTTTCCTTGATTTTGCGAACCTGCCAGGCCGGCGCCTGGCCGTCTCCTTCTCTTTTTATTCTCTTTGTCGCGCAGGCCTTCCTTGTCCCGCAAAAGCTTCTCCTGGGCCATGGCCTGGGTGAAAAGCTCCACGGGGCTGACCTCCAGGGCCTGACAGATCTGCCAGATCTTGTCCACGCTCATGGCCGCCTCCCCACGTTCGATCCTGCCCAGATAAGAGCGGTCGACCGCGGCCTCCAAGGCCAAATCCTCCTGGCTGAGCCGACGATTGGCGCGCAAACGCCGCAAGGCGTCCCCCAGAGCCCTTCTTTTGCGCAGTTTGTCGTCAGAGTCCATGCGGATTATCGTCCGTCAGCCCGGGCAATCTTTCAACGGATTATAAGCCGCAATTCCTCCTGCCTTTCCGGGATCACGGGAGGGAAAAGTAAAAGAATCGCAAGAAGAAGGGGATAGGGAGGGTTCAGAAGAAAAGACTTTGCAATAATTTCCCCTGTATAAGGGGCAGTGAATCCTTTTGTTTTTAGGATGTAGACGTATGCGTAGGCAGACCGATGGAGTCAGTGGGCCCTATTCCCCGTCACCATCGGTCAGCGCGCAGTGCGTCTGTGCGACCAGGAAGGACTATGATGGGCTTTCTCGACAAATTCGAAAAAAGCATCGGAGGCGCCGTCAACGGCGTATTCTCCAAGTTTGGCTCCAAGGACCTGCAGCCGGTAGACCTTTCCAGCGCCTTGGAACGCGAAATCGACTCCCAAGCCATGGCCGTGCGCGGAGACAGGACCGTGGCCCCCAATGAATACCGGTTCAAACTGTCCACCCCCGACTTCGACCATATCGAACAGTGGGGGTCCGAGACCCTGGCCAACGAGCTGGCCGACAATCTGACCAAATACGCCGAAAGCCAGCATTACGCCTTCGTGGGATCGGTCGTGGTCATCTTCGAGGAGGACTTGAACCTTGCCCGGGGCGACTACAAACTGACCAGCGAATCCGTGCAAGGGAACGCCGCCCCGGTGACCACCGACAGCGACAACAAGGATTGCCCGATTCTGGAAATCAACGGGCGCCAGTACCTGCTGACGGCCGACAAGACCGTCATCGGCCGCGGGTCCAACTGCGACATCGTCATCGACGACCCCGGCATCTCCCGTCACCATCTGGAGATCGACATCACCGACAAAGGGGTGATCGCCCGCGACATGGGGTCCACCAACGGGACTTTCGTGGAAGGGCATCAGGTGCCGGCTGCTACACTGGTGGATGGAAACACCATCACCATTGGCCGCACCCGCATCCTCTTCTGGGCTTCCTCCCAGGTGCAGCAGTAGGCCTTTAGGCGATACAGGCTCCCACACAAGGCCCTTATGATGACAGATTTAACCTTCGCCGTGATGAAGTACGGGTTCCTCATCCTCTTGTGGATATTCGTCTTCCTGGCCATTCAGTCCCTGCGCAAGGACGTGGCACAGATGAGTCCGGCGCCCCGCAAACGCGCCGGGCGGAACAAGTCGTCCCAATCCTTGCCGCGAGCGGGTTCCAACGCCGGCCAGGACATGGGCGCCGGCGCCGCGCCCACCCCCGATC
>ERZ773028.66-NODE-66-length-95325-cov-23.783783_pt1 | contig 95325 bp, 77 predicted proteins | sample MGYA00511123_ERZ773028 | MGnify/ENA primary metagenome ERZ773028 (study PRJEB29015, sample SAMEA2738134) | human oral metagenome | biome: human oral; feature: human-associated habitat; material: saliva | place: China | collected 2206 ... | reverse complement strand
CGAGCAGAACCCATCCTGGCGCCGCATGCCATGGAAATGGTCGACACGTGGCGCGGGATTTTGGCTCAAAAGACCTACCTGGCAGCACATTCCGCGCATCCGGATGGACAGCCGAACCCCGAGTACGCGCAGGCGTCAAAGCCCCGATTCGCCCAGTGGATCATCGACATGTGCACGCGCGAGCGGGATCAGGCGTGGTTGGACTACCAGTACCTGATCGGAGCTCGACACATGACCGCGGCGAAGAACGCGGCGGATGGGGCGGACTCGACGCCATTCGTGCCTCTGCGCTACGTGCTCGCCTTCATCGCGCCGACTGTGGAGGTCGGGCACCGTCTCCTGGCGGAGGGCTTCGAGGGCGCAGAACTGGACGCTGTCCGTGACGCGTGGACTCGCGCTGTGACTGTCGCCGTGACAGTGTGGGCGTATGCCTACCGCGATCACCCCGAGCAATTCTGATCCGGCGCTCGCCACCTACGACTCCCCCATCGGCCGCCTCACGCTTGATAGCGGTGTATTCGTCTTTCGCACTCTCTGACTGCTCTCCCTGGAAGCCTCAGTGGCTTCCAGGGAGAGCTTTCTTTCTGGGTTATAGGACACTACGTGTTGCTGGTTGGGTGACTTTTCGGCTTTCTGGTGCGGGAAAGTCACTCTTTCAGTTGGTCGTGTTTGCCTCGTTCCTGTGAATACTGCATCGTGCTCTGTGTGTGGCTGCCCCATGATCCGTCACGGTAAGAAGTCAACAGGAGGTCCTTTGAAGATCGCGGTGGTAGAAGTCCGCTCATCATCAAGGACCTCGACCTCTACCCACAACCCCCGACCAATACCTGGTCACCCACACTCAACTCGGAAGAGCCGGAAATAGCCTTCGTGATAGCGGAATAAAACGAAGGTGTGGAACTTGCAAGGACCGATCTCAAACTGGGATTCGATAGAACAGTTTAGCAAACGCTGACTTCGCTTTGCCGTCACTTGGAAACCTATCCGTTGGAAGTGCAGCTATCCTCACATACGCTTTTCCAAGTGAAGTATAGCTATGCACGTTTCACCGACGTTAGTAAAAACCCCGAACTTATCGCAGCCAACAGAAACCCGGTAGAAAATATATAGGAGCCAAAGGTGGCGCCTTTTAAAATCCAAGTCGTGGGAACGACAGCAAACAAGATCGGTGAGTTCGCAGGTTCAAATCCTGTCCCCGCAACGGATAACTCCCGATAGCTTAGCTATCGGGAGTTTTTTATTCCCTAAAACCCGTACTCCCGCCGACCTGTCTCCTTCTGCTGTCCTCCCGTCACCTTCCGACCGCCGGTCTGCCTTCTTTCGCCACCTTCCTGCACCTTTCCTGTCGGCGACCTGTCTTCATTTGCCGCCTACTTTTCTTCTTCTTGTGCTACCTTTCTGCCGCCTGCTGGGCGGCTTTCTTTATATCTCCTGCCTCTCCGTATCTCCTGCCTTCTGTAATCTGCGGAGGGGGTCTTCTGAACCTTGTCGGGGCGGTGCTTCGGGGAGACTGATGGGGGGGGGCAGCCTGCTGCCCCTTCCGGGGTGCTTGAGGTGGATCTTTCGGCCTCTCGAAACCCCTCTTGAAACCTCCTCACGGAATTTCATAGAACCGTCGTGAAAGTACCCTGGACTGGTTTCGGAACGTCTCCCGATGCGTCTTTCGAGGTATTCCTCAGTCCGTCTATCGGGGCTTCAAGCGGGTGTGCCCATGGGGGTGGTGGAGTCACTTCCGAGCGGTTGCTGGAGGGTGGTTACGCCTTCTTGAGACGCTGCTTTTGAGCTCCTTGAAAGGGGATCTGAAAGGGGTCCTGAAGGGGGCTCTGGGGCGGGTCTCAAGAGCGTGATGAGGGGTCCGATAGGATGCCTGGGTGGGGGAGTGGCGAGGGGGCTGTTTTTGCCTCAAAGTGCATTCTCAAAGTGGAATATGCGAAAGGTGCCTATATTCCGGGCTTGGAAATCACCCGTTTTGCCCCGGAATTCCGCGGTTTTTGGCAAAAATTGGGCTTCGAGTGCAACAATTCACTCTGAAAGTGATTGTAATCACATACGAAACATTCAAGTTAATTGTAGAGTTTTTTGAAACTCTTTCAAAAAACGCTCAAAAACCCCGGAAAATCAAGGAAAAATAGCCCATTCAACCTCTACTTGAGGGTGATTCAAGTTAAACTAGAAGCTTATAAAAAGCTCTTGTTAAGATTGAATCTTGTTCGATACCCAAAAATAGCCCCAAAAAACCGCTGGAAAAGGCTTTTTGACCTGGTAGCTTTGAGTACGTAGCCAAAGGCACCTCGATATAGAGCGCTGACCTGGATGAACACCACCACCGTCCATCCAGAAACCCACAATGACGAAAGCACACACGCTTCCCGCACCATCAATTCAGCAGCTCAACACCCCAGAGGTGATCACACCACAGCGGGTACCCCATCCAAGTCTTGGCTCTCTATAGGCCTCCCACCTATAGACCCCTATCACTCAACTCTCGACGGGCACTCCCACGCCCTAAAACACCTACCCAGAGGACGATTACCAATGGCACTTCGCCCCCGCACCGTTAAGGCTGGCTCCCTGGCAGCCATCGCAGTACCCTCCGTACTCGGCAGCACCCTGGTGGCACCCGCTTCCGCATTCGCACCGGTTGTTCTGGACATCCCCGGCGCAGCTACCGCGACCCAGACTCCCAAGTCTCTGTTCACCTCCACCGTGCAGCCCACCCTCTCGCAGGTTGCTGTACAGATCCGCCAGCAGGCAGAACAGGCAAAGCAGGCTCCCGCAACGACCGCGGTTCAGCCCATCCAGAAGACCTACACTGCTCAGGCAACCCAGGCTGCTCAGCAGGCGACCCCCTCGGCTACTTTCCAGTCCGCACAGGCTGCCCAGGCTGTGCAGACTACCCAGGCGGCTCAGCCTTCCGCTCAGCCCACCCTGGCGCAGGTTGCACAGCAGACCCCCGCAGCTACCCAGAACGCTGCAACCCCTGCCGCTCAGCCCGCGCAGACCGCACAGGCTGCTCAGTCGGCATCCGGTGTGGCGGCAACCCGCACCAACCAGACTTTCCTGTCCTACACCTCCCCGGCTGGTACCACCTCGCAGTACCACGTTTACGCTGAGGGTGTGGACTTCTCCAAGCCCGTTGGTGTGGTCTTCTACTTCGACGGTGACTACTGGCGCAACGACCAGTCCAAGGTCTACGACCCCTCCGGTGAACTGGCTCAGATGGCAGCATCCGCAGCGGCACAGAACATGCTCTTCGTGCCCGTCATCTCCCCGGACGCCAACCGTTACGATGCTGGCGTGACCTGGTGGGAAGACATGGAGCGTAACGGCGAGTTCTTCCGCTCCTTCGCTTCCTCTTTCATCGCGGCTAACGGTGTGGATTCCTCCAACGTGTGGACCATGGGCTACTCCGGTGGTGCCGAGTTCATCACCTACGAGCTGAACACCAAGCCCCAGACCTGGCGCAACGGCGGCGGCTCCATTATGGTCGCTGGCGGCGGCCTGGACGAGGGCACCCCCTCGGCTGCGCTGAAGTCCCAGCCGATGTTCTGGTACGCAAACTCGAACGATGGCTCCGGCGAGACCTACCCGCAGACCTGGAGTGCACGAGGCGCTGTTGAGGGCGGCTACAACGCCTACCGCAACGCCGGCTACACCAACGCTTCCGCGACCGTTCTGAACGGCTCGGGCCACTTCGACTACAACTTCTCGCAGATTCTGAGCAACTCGCTCACCAAGGGCAAGGCAACCGCCGCTTCCAAGGTCGAGCAGAAGACTGAGCAGAAGCAGAACACTCAGCGTGCCCGCACCATGAGCTCCGCAACCTACCAGAGCTACACCTCCCCGGCGGGCACCACCTCCCAGTACCACGTGTACGCGAACAACCTGGACTACTCCAAGCCCGTTGGCGTGGTCTTCTACTTCGACGGTGACTACTGGCAGCGTGACGAGTCCAAGGTCTACACCCCCGACGAGGGTATGCTCGCGGCAATGGGTAAGATCGCTAACGCCCGCAATATGGTCTTCGTGCCGATTATCTCCCCGGACACCAATGCATCTGGCGACGGCATCACCTGGTGGGAAGACATGAACACCAACGGTGAGTTCTTCCGCTCCTTCGCTTCCTCCTTCATCGGCCAGAACAACCTGGACGCTTCCCAGGTATGGACCATGGGCTACTCCGGTGGCGCTGAGTTCATCACCTACGAGCTGACCGACCACAACACCGCTTGGCGTAACGGTGGCGGCTCCATCATGGTCGCAGGTGGTGACTCGGACGGTTCCGTGGACGCTGACGCAACCACCAAGGGCTTGCCTATGTACTGGTGGGTTGGCGCGAATGACACCTCCGGTAACACCAACCCCGTCACCTGGAGCGCACGAGGCGCAGTCGAGTCCGGCTACAACGCATACCTGGGCGCAGGCTTCTCTGACGCCCGCGTGAAGCTGATTGACGGCTTCAGCCACCACGACTACGACCTGCCGCACATCCTGGCGTCCTCCCTCGACTTCGCCGGTAAGACCCCCGCGCTGGGCTACCGCGACCTGTCCGACTCGGACCCGAACTACAACGAGATCAGCTGGAACTCTGATCGCCGCATCATGCTCGGCTTCGCGGACGGCACCTTCCGCCCGAACGCATCGGTCAACCGTGCACAGCTGGCAACCTACCTGTACCGCGTGGCTGGTCGCCCCGCCGTGAACGCACCGGCTGTTTCACCGTTCAGCGACGTTCCTGCGAACCACCCCGCATACAAGGAGATTTTCTGGCTGAGCCAGCAGGGCATCAGCGGTAGCGACTTCCGCCCCCTGGAGGCCGTCACCGAGTCCACCATGGCTGAGTTCATGTACCGCGTAGCTGGCTCCCCGGCACAGGCTCAGGGCGGCTACGCGTCCCAGGCTCTGGCGTGGGCTGCCTCCAACGGTATCGGTACCGGTTCTACCTCTTCGGATGCGGTCACCCGCTCCGCGATGGCAGGCTACCTGTACATCTACGCGAACTAAAGCTCGCACCCCTTAGCGCATAAAGATCCGCCCCGTTCCTGATGAGTTCAGGAATGGGGCGGATCTTTTGAGGTTTAGCTCAAGAAGCTATGCGCTAGACCGGGCTTAGAGGGTCTGGGTGGGAGCTTCCACAGCCAGGGGAGCCGGAGCAGCCGGAGCGTTCTTTGCCTTCAGAGCGGCCAGACGAGCGTCCAGCTCGGTCTCGCGCTCCATCTGGTCCAGAGTGTTGAACTGTGCATCCAGGGAGGAAGCTGCCAGTTCCTGCTGGCCGATGACGCGTGCCTCTTCGCGGCGAACCTTCTCTTCGAAGCGGCTCATCTCGCTGGTCGGGTCCAGAACGTCGAACGCCTTCAGAGCGTCGTTCACCTGGGTCTGAGCTGCTGCAGTCTTCTGACGTGCGGTCAGCTCATCGCGCTTGTACTTGACCTCTTCAAGCTTGGAGCGCATCTTCTCCAGGCCGTCCTTGAGCTGGTTGACAACCTGAGTCTGGGAAGCCAGCTGAGGCTCAACAGCCTGTGCAGCCTTCTCAGCCAGCAGCTGCTTGTTCAGAGCGATCTTAGCGAGGTTGTCGAACTTGTCAGCGTTGGCAACGTCGCCAGCTGCGCGGAATTCATCAGCCTTGTTAGAAGCTGCCAGAGCCTTGGTGCCCCATTCCTGAGCGGCCTTGACGTCCTCTGCGTGGTCCTTCTCGAGCAGACGCAGGTTGCCGATGGTCTGTGCTACTGCAGCTTCCGCCTCGCGGATGTTGTTGGTGTAGTCACGAACCATCTGGTCCAGCATCTTCTCCGGGTCCTCAGCTGCATCAATCAGAGCGTTGATGTTTGCCTTAGTGAGCTGTGCAATACGGCCGAAGATGGTCTGCTTAGCCATAATCTCCTACTTTCTGTTCACGGGCTGCGGGGGAGCACTACGCTCCTCGTGAGCCGTGCCCGTATAACTAATTATGTGGCAGATTTCTGGGTGCATGCTGTGAAAATGATGCACGCCTGATTTCTGTTACATAAACTTTTGGTAAATTGCCTCGGGTGTTTTCCGACTGGGGAAGAAACCGGTGAGATAAGCTACGTACCCCGCCGGTCAGACTGTAGAAAAATCTGCAGAAACCGACCGGCAGGATTGCCAACACCGGCAGGGCAACCAGTGTGGAGGCGGTTAGAAGCTGCCGCCGTCACCGCCGCCGCCGCCCCAATCGCCGCCTCCGCTGAAGCCGCCGCCCCAGCTGCCGCCGCTACTACCGCCACTGCTGTGGCCGCCGCTGCTACCCCAGCTACTGGTGCCGGAGTTCATCGCGGTCATCAGAGCGCCCAGCAGCAGACCCTTCGCCAGGTCGCCGCCGAAGCTGCCGCCGCCGCGGTCGTTCTGGTTGTTGTAGTAGTTGCCGACCTCGCTCTGAGCGCGGTTCTGTGCGTCGGTTGCCTTCTGGATAGCCATATTGGCTTCCTTCATGGCGTTCAGCGGATCCGAAGAAGCCAGGCGCTGAGCCTGACCCAGGTGGCGTTCCGCCTCAGAAACAGCGGTCAGGGTCATCGGACCCACCGCAGCGCGGCGGTTATTGATGTAGCTACGCGCACCGTTCACCGCAGCGTAGGCAGAACGCATCGTACGATCCAGGTTCTGCTCCGCCGCACGAGAACGCTCGCGGGTAGCACGCATATTGGTCATTGCCTTATCCAGCTCAGCGGAAAGCTGACGCAGCTGGTTCGCCAGAGTCAGCGGGTCATTCGGGCGAGCCGAAGCGCTCTGGTTAACCTGGTTGAGCACCGCTTCCATACCGGCAGCGACCGCGCCCAAATCATCGCGACGCTGAGATGCAGCCAGGCTCTTCGCCTCCGCCACGTCACGCTGAATGCTCAGCAAGTCGGTGCTCAGACCCAGCTGAGCCTGCTCCAGCTCCTGCGAGCGGGTATTCACTGCCGCACCCAGAGCCTGAATCTGCGAGGCGGCTTCCTCAGCGGTGCGCAGATGAGCAACCGCCTCCGAACGTGCCGTCGCAACGGTCGCCTGAGCCTTCTCAACCTCAGCGGCGCACAACACCATGTTCGACTCCAACAGGGTAGGAGTCTTAGAAATGGGCTCCAGCGCGCTGGGCAGGTAACGTTCCTTCAACGCGCGGTACTGGGCGGCAATCTCCTCCACCGAGGCACGCAGCTGCGGCAGACGCTGAGCCAGAGCCTCAATAGCCTGCGGTGCCTCCTGCTCCAGGTTGCGCAACTGAGCCAGCTTAGCGTCCTGCTCCTGAGCAAGGCGGGTGACTTCCTGAGAGTTATCAATAATCTCAGTCAACCAGGCACGCTGCTCAGCCTCGGTATCCGGGATGCTATCGGTCAGGAGCTGCTGACGCTGGAAGGACTTACGCATCAGATCCTCAGCACGCGCAATCTCCTGGGCGAACTCAGCAACCTGCTGATCGCTGTACTGTGCGCGCGCAAAATCCAGTTCCTGCTTCGCGTGGCTCATCGTCGTATCAGCCTGCAGCAGGGCGCTACCGGCGCGAGTGCGCAGCTCCTCCAGCGGAACCTCCGGAATGGGGGAGTAGTTACGAGGCGCACCGTAGGAACGCTGAGGCTGCTGCTGAGCGTTCTTCTTCTTGCGGCGGCGGTACATCGCGTAACCGCCAGCACCCACGGTCGCCGCCGCACCCACACCGAGCACGCCGGTTACAACACCCGAAGAGCTACCGCCCTTCTGAGCCTCGATACCCTCAACTGCGGCAAGAGCCGCACCCGAATAGTCGCTATTCTGCAGCTTCGGTTTGATGTAGTTCTGGTACACCTTCGTCTGCTGATCACTCGACAGGGTCTTCGTGCTACCCGCCAAGAAATACGCCTGGCGAGACTCGGTAGCAATCACCAGCACCACATCGGCAGAACCCCAATTGTTCTTCGTGGCAAGCGCCTTCGTCCAGCTCGAAGAAGTAGACGGGTTCTCAAACTTATCGATGACCACTACGTGCAAATCCACGTTGTGCTTCTTCGACAGAGCAGAAATCTTAGACTTCAGGGTAGCGGTATCACCCAAAGAGTTCGTGGAATCGTACACGGTGGTGCCCGTAATCTGCATCGGGTCAGCAGCCTGAGCAGACGTGCTCAAAAATGCAGAACCAGCCGGCAGAACCACCGGGGCACAAGAAAGACCTGCCGCCAGCACTGTGGCACCCAAGATAGTGCGCAGGCGAGGGCGTGCGGGACGAATCTGACGCGCAAAGGCGTGCTCGGTCATGGTCTTTCCTCCGTTGTCGTGAAGTATGAACGGACCTGCACTTCACGGCGTGCTTGTTCATCGCACACCTTAGTGCTGGTCACATTATTAGTGTAGCTGTGGCACAGCCACACAGACGCACAGATACGAGAATATTGCGCCGCTGTTTGCCGACCGTTTACCGACTTCCCAGGCTTTATACAGGAAAGCTGGTATACAGGAAAGCCGGTATATAAGAAAGCCAGGGTCTAGGCTCATGCTAGACCCCGGCTCACCGGCTATTCAGTCGATTAGCGCCGACGCGCAATCTTCAGATTGCTCATCAGGTGCTCCACTACCTCAGCGGCATCAACATCGTGGATGCTCTGTGCTATGCCGTTCACTACCTTAACCCGCGAAGACGAGGCGTACATCCAGCCCAAGAATTGCACATAATTCAGCAACCTAGAACTGCGTTCTGCCTGCTTGCGCATCTGTGACCACAGGATGCGGGGGACCGGCACGTCACGACCCCTATACTCCCGGGAGCTAGCGCGAGCCTCCAGAAGCTCGGCGAGCGCCTCAATATTTTCGGTCAGCTCCTTCAGATCCTCATCCGCGGCAGAGGGACCAACGAAATGACGATCAAACAGGGACCAAGGCATGTAGCCGCTACAGCTACTCACCCACGCCAGCTTCAAACGCAGATTCTGCAGGCGAAGCACCTGCTGCAGAAGCCGCGAATGGGTGCGCAACACCGACAGCGGCATGGAAGATAGTCTCTTCTCCTCCGAAAGCAGACCCTCGAAGGAGCCTTCCCCGGAAAACGCCTTATACGGATCCGAGACGCCCGTCAGAAGCACCGGTCCCTCGTAGTGCACGAACGCCAGAACCTCGGGAACACTCGAGAGGCAACGGATGCGCTCGCCAATGGTCGGCAGATCCTCCCCATCCGGGGCGTACTGTTCGCGGCTGAACGTCAACGTCTGGATAGGCTGCTCGGCAAGGTCGGGCGATTCACGAGCCAGCGTCCGCAAATCGGTCACAACCTCGGTCAGAACGCCGTCCCGCTCAACCTGCAGAAGCTCCTGGAGAAGCTCAATGACAGCGTTCGCCTGCAAGCTCAAGACCGCAGCGCAGAACTCCGTATCCTGAAGCTCAAGACGCACCTTCTCCAGGCGCTCTTCCAACGTGGACTGTACGCCCTTGATTTCAAACTCGCTCAGCTGTTCCGGGCGGAGCATACGGTGCGTACCATCCTCGCTGGAACGGTAGAAAAGCTCGCTAAACTCCAACGTAGACTGAACGCCCTTCAACGCCTGCTCTCGCAACTCGGGCAGAACGTCAAAGGCAACTTCCGTCATCTCATTCCAGACCTTGACCTCATCGAGATTCGAATCCTGGCGCGCCGTCTTCTTCCAGGTCTCAGCAAGCTGCATGGCGCGATCAAAATCGCTCAGCTCCACAAAAGCCGCCAGCTTCTGCGCGCTCTCACGCAGATAACGCACCGCGTAGAGGCGGTCGTTCAAAGAATCCGGGAGGGTATCCTCCAGCAGACGCCAACGGAAGGTGCGTTCAAAGCACTGCTCCGTCAGGCTAATGACGGTGGCACTCAGGGAGAACGCATGATCACGAGCAAAAGTGAAAGAGCCCGGCGTCTCCGCCAAACGCGGCAACGATACATAGAACTCCAACGCCCCGCTTAACTTCAGCCGAGATACCCGGATGGTTTCTTCCAGCTCGGCGGCAAGCACCGTGCGGTCAGCCTGGGCAGTCTCCTTGAAACTGTGCAGCGGGGAAACCTGCGCACGCTCCAGCGTCTGCAGGTTCATGACGGCACGCATGAGGTAGTTCTCTAGAATTTCGATCTGCTGCCATCGCTGAGGCTGATTCAGCGGAACATGATTCTCTTGCGTGCCCACCAGCAGATGCTGCGGCACACCGTTGATTGCAGGTAGGGCAAAGACCTCATCCTCAGACGTACCGACCGAAAGAACCATGGGGTAGCGGCTACGCTGCGCGTTCTCGAGCGGGAAAATGAGCTTGTGGTTGGTGCTCAGAGAGAAATAATCGCAAGGCGTCGGCTTGCTCTCAGGCGCCTGCTGGGGAGCCTCCTGCTGCGGGTGTTCTTCAGGCTGCGCTTGCTCCTCACCCTGTACCGAGGTGTTCTGGGGCATACTCTGCTGCTCCTGGTTCTCTGCTGAATGGTTCTGCGCCGAATGGTTCTGGGCCGTAGAAGAACTAGGCTCGCCACCAACCTGCATCGGCTCCAACGGGGAAGGCGCCGCCACCGGCCGAGGAGGCTGAGGCGAGGGTGCCTGACCCTGCTGAGCATTGACAGTCTGACCCTGCTCAGGCGGCGGAGACTGCACTGGGTTCTGCGCGGGGTTCGGCACCTGGCTCTGAGCAGGGCTCTGCACCGACTGCTGAGCACTATGACCCGGCTGTGCCTGCTTCGGCTGGTAGTGCATCGGGTAGCTCACCGCGCCCTGTATTGGTTGCGAAGGAACTTGCTGAGGGGGTACATGCTGCGCCGCAGACTGTGAAGGTCCCTGCTGATTCATCGCCTGGTTCTGCTGCTGTTGTAATACCTGCCGCCTAATCTGACGCGCACGACGGCGTGAGGGGCTCAACGATGCAAAAAATGCTACCGCCGCGCAGATCAGAACAAATATAAGCAACGCGTACAGGCGGGTTGCGCCGTCCAAAGAAGACGCCACCGCCGCAGGTAGGGGCGGTAGCACGCCAAGAAGAGCGAAAACAGCAGAAATAATCCTCATAGTTTCACCATAACCCAGCTAAATCCCGGGTGCTCGCAACGCCGTCGCCTTACCGCATACTAAAAGGGAAGTAGCCGGGGTACCGGGTGGTTTCCGCCGGTTCTTTCTGCCGGTACTTTCCACCAGTGCCTCCCGCGCCCGCATCACGGTTAAAAGACGATGCGGCTAAAAGACGATGCGGCGCAAACCCTCATGTAGGGGCTCACGCCGCAACGATCATCACTCAACTCACTATCACACCCGGGCCGGTCCTCACACCGACCCTTCGGGACATACTGGGGATTCTCGCCCCTTCCGGTGCGGGGCTCTCATCTCCCGCCCCGGAAAACTATCAAACTCGAAAACTATCAAACTTTATGCGCTACCTACCTACCGGCGGTCAACGCCTGGGTAGTCAGTGGCTGCGCCAACTCGGCGGCTTTCTCCGCACGATGACGGCGGTACACCATTCCCGAGCAACACGCCACAATACCCGCACCGATGCCGATGGAGCTTGCCAAGATCGCACAGAAAATTAGGGTTCCGATCATCATGGGTTTCTCCTTTGCCTTTGTCCTTTGCCTTTGTTCTCGTCTCTATGCGCCTTCAACATTACGGAGCAACCCTGTGTTCAAGCTGTGTACCAAGAAGCGTCATGCTGTGTAAACCGTGAAGAAAAACCGGGTGCTTTAAAAGAGAAACCTGAGAGTGAGTAGCGAACAAAGCTCCAAAATAAACTAGCTGCCGGGTAAATCGCAGGGCATCTCAGACCAGCGAATCAGCTGCCGATGAAGGGTGCGAGGAAAATTCCCAGGGAACTCCCCGATAACCAACAGCAAAAAGATATAGAACGCAATGAAACACCATCTACAGTAGAAAGATAGCGTGTGCCCAGGGTGACGCATACGCACGACTCTAGGAGAACTCATGACTCAAAACAATGGATGGTCCTACGGCGGCAATGACGGCGTCACGGATGCAACCCGTCCCCTGCAGAACGTGAACGGACAGGCAAGCTACCAGCCCGCAAACCAGCAGCAGGGTCAGAACGCATACCCGCAAGCATATGCTTCTCCCGGCTACACCTACCCCCAGGCTGCTGCCGCGCAGGTTGCGTCGGCGCAGTCTGCACCCCAGAACACCGACCATAACAAGCGTTACGGCGCAGGTGTTGTGCTCACCGCAGCTCTGCTCGCAGCCCTCGTTGGCGGCGGCGTTGGCGCGGGCGTCGGAGGCGGCATCGCAGCATCGAATAACAGCTCCACCAGCACCTCCTCCCGTGGTTCCGTCAGCTCCAATATCAGCAACTCTTCCACCGTGGCAGGCGTAGCAGAAACCGCAAAGAAGGTCCTGCCCTCCACCGTGACCATCATGGCCTCAAGCGGCTCCACCTCCGGCGGCGGTAGCGGTGTCGTCCTCGATAAGGACGGCCACATCCTCACCAACCACCACGTGGTTACCCTCGAATCTTCCAGAGAAGCATCCACCATTGAGGTTCGCCTGAGCGACGGTACCGTGCGCACCGCAACCGTGGTGGGCCTGGACGCTGCTGCTGACCTGGCGGTTCTGAAGATTAACCCCTCCGGTCTGGACCTGCAACCCATCACCTGGGGCGACTCCTCCAAGCTGGTCTCTGGCGAGGCAGTGGTTGCCCTCGGCGCGCCGTATCGTCGTAGCGAATCGGTGACCGCCGGCGTAGTCTCGAACGCAAACCGCGTGCAACCCGCTGATGCGAAGGGCCAGAACTACATCCCCATGATTCAGGTTGATGTGCCCATCAACCACGGTAACTCCGGCGGTCCGCTGGTGAACCTCAAGGGCGAACTGGTCGGCATCAACGCGCAGGGCCAAGCAAGCCAGGACGGTGGTGCCGCTGACGGTATGGCGTTCTCCATTACCTCCAACTATGCCAAGCGCATCTCCTCCGAAATTATCGCCAAGGGCAAAGCAACCCACGGCTACCTGGGCGCGAGCGTGAAGAACAGCCCCGCAGACACCGGTTCAGGCTCGTCCAAGCTCATCCCCGGTGGCGTTGAAATCACCTCGGTGGAATCTAACAGCCCGGCATCCAAAGCTGGTCTGCGCGCCGGTGATGTGGTGCTCGAAGCCGACGGCCACGCTGTGACTAAGAGCGACGAGCTCAACGGTACCGTGCGCGCGGCAGCAGCAGGCTCTGATCTGAAGCTGAAGATTAAGCGCGGATCCTCCACCCATGACATCACCGTGACCCTGGGCGACGCCGACAGCCAGAAGTAAACAGCCAGAAGTAAAACGCACTCTGTCTCTGAACAGGTAGAAACGCGGTTGGGAAACACCCGCTCAGCCGGCTCTACCGTTCAGTAACTCTAACTTCAAAAGAGTGCCACATGGTGTAACGAAAGAAAGCTCCCACCCCATACGCGGGGTGGGAGCTTTCTTTCGTTAGTACAGCAAACTGTATTGGTGTTGCAGATGAGGGGAGAATTAGATGCCCTCGAGAACCTCACCCACGCGCTTCTGCAAAGCCGGGACAACCTCCTGCTCGAACCACGGGTTCTTCGCCTGCCACCTAAAATTCAGCGGCGAAGGATGCACCAGCGGCAGAAACTTAGGAAGATAAGACTCCCACGCACGAACCGTCTCCGTCAGATTCTTCTGTGCCTTAGGGGCGTGCACACCATCCAGGTAGTGCTTCTGAGAGTAAGCCCCCACCAGCAGAATCAGCTGAACGTCCGGCATGAGCTCCAAAAGCTGCGGATGCCACTTCGGCGCGAAATCCTTACGCGGCGGGTTATCGCCGTGCGCGCCCTTACCCGGGTAATAGAAATCCATCGGCAACAGCGAAATCAGGTCGGGGTTATAGAACTGTTCAGCCGTCACGCCCATCCATTCGCGCAACCTCACGCCGCTCGGGTCATTCCACGGGATACGGCTTTCCTGCGCGGCACGCCCAGGTGCCTGACCAATCACCACAATACGGGCATGAGGCGACGCCGAATAGACCGGCTCCCAACCCTGCTCCGTGAACTCCCTATTCTGCGGATTCTGGCGAATCTGCTCAGCCAGGGGAGGGACGGTCTCCAGAATCTGCTGAACCAGCGGTTCCGGCAGATTATGGTGTGCTGCAGCCATGCTAGATAGCGCCTCCCTCAAAACCGTTCTGACGCCACGCCTCAAAAATCGCAATGGACGCAGAATTAGCCAGGTTCAGCGAACGGCGACCCGGCTTCATCGGAATCTTCACCCGCTCAGTCACGTGCGGATCCTGCTGAACCTCAGCGGGCAGACCCACCGACTCCGGACCAAACATGAACACGTCACCGGGACGGTACTCAATATCCGCATACGACGTCGAAGCGGTCGTCGTGAACGCAAAAACACGCTCCGGAGCCAGAGCCTGCCACGCATCTTCAAGGGTCTCATGCACTGTCACTACCGCCAGATCGTGATAATCCAGACCCGCGCGGCGCAGATGCGCATCATCAAAGTTAAAACCCAGCGGCTTCACCAGGTGCAGCTCAGCGCCAGTAATCGCCGCCAAACGGATAGCATTGCCGGTATTGCCCGGAATCTCAGGGGTATAGAAAAGAATCTTGAACACGTTCCTAAGTGTACCGCGCAGCCCCCGACCAGCCGGGAACAGCCCCCGACCAGCATTGAGCGTCCCGGGGCAGTGGCGCTCGCCAACCCAGCCGCAGATGAACACGCCTAGAAGAGCGCGGATAGAGCGCGATAAAATAAGCGAGGCGAAAAACCGCCGAACAACCCAGCAGGAGGAACCATGAGCGCAGAAACCAACCGTCAGAACGGCCGCGTCTACCTCGACCACGCCGCCACCACCGACGTACTGCCCGCCGCCATCGACGCCATGGTCGAACAGATGCGCAACGGCGGCAACCCCTCCTCCCTGCACGCCGTAGGACGCGACGCCCGCGCCACCGTCGAATACGCCCGCGAACGCATCGCCCGCGCCATTGGCGCCGACCCCGCTGAGGTTATTTTCACCTCCGGCGGCACCGAAGCGGACAACCTCGCCGTCAAGGGCATCTACTGGAAGCGCCGCGAAGAAGACCCTCAGCGCACCCGAATTCTCGTTTCCTCCATTGAGCACCACGCCGTGGAAGAAACCTGCGAATGGCTCGAAAAGGCAGAAGGCGCGCAGCTCGAATGGATCCCCGTAGACGAGCACGGTAGCGTCAACCCGCAGACCGTCCGCGAACTCATCGAAAAGAACCCCGAAGACGTCGCTCTCGTGACCGTCATGTGGGCGAACAACGAGGTCGGTACCGTACAGCCCATCCCCGAGATCGCTGCTATCGCCGCCGAATACGGTATTCCCGTGCACTCGGATGCGGTGCAGGCGTTCGGTGCGGTGCCCATTGATTTTCACGCCAGCAGGGTAGCGACCCTCGCAATCTCCGGTCACAAAATCGGTGGACCCATGGGTATCGGCGCGCTGGTTGCAACCCGCGCCGTGCAGCTGACCCCCGTGCTTCACGGAGGCGGTCAGGAACGCTCCGTACGCTCCGGCACCATCGATGCGCCCGCCATCGCAGGTTTCGCAGAAGCCGCCGTGCACTCGGTCGAGAACCTCCCCGAGGAATCCGCCCGTATCGCCGCACTACGTAACGAACTCGTCGCGGCAATTAGCGCGCTCATCCCGCAGGCACACCTGAGCGGCGAAAACCCGCTCACCGAAGATTACCCCGGCCAGAAGCGACTGCCCGGCAACGCCCACTTCACCTTCGAAAACGCAGAAGGCGACACCCTGCTCTTCCTGCTGGACATGCAGGGCATCAGTAGCTCCACCGGCTCCGCATGCAACGCCGGGGTGACCCGCCCCTCCCACGTGCTCATGGCAATGGGAATGGACGAAGACACCGCCCGCAGCGCCCAGCGATTCACCCTCGGCCACTCCACCACCGGAGCGGATATTGCGCGCCTCATCGCGGCGCTACCCGCCGCCTACGAACAGGCAGCGAAGGCGGGGTTGTCCTCGCAGCTGCCGGACGCCTCCCGCTGGCACTAGAAAGCCAGAAGAGAAGATACCGAACCGCCCTCAGCCTGCAATCTCAGCGTTCGCTGAGGGCTGGCTGAGGGTGCACTGCCCAATATCCCGCTAAGCCCCTGCGTACAATGGGTAGCTACAGTAACGGAAAGTCCGCCCCCACCAACAAGGCGTACCTTTCTAGAGGCACAACACAACAGAAGGATAGGCAGTGAAAATTCTTGCAGCTATGAGTGGCGGCGTTGACTCCGCAGTCGCCGCAGCCCGCGCCGTAGAAGCAGGACACGAAGTAGTCGGCGTTCACCTAGCCCTATCCCGCATGCCCGGCACCCTACGCACCGGCTCCCGCGGCTGCTGCACCCTCGAAGACTCCATGGATGCCCGCCGCGTCTGCTCCCAGCTGGGTATCCCCTTCTTCGTCTGGGATTTCTCCGAACGCTTCAAGGAAGACGTCGTCGACGACTTCATCTCCGAATACGAAGCCGGACGAACCCCCAACCCCTGCATGCGCTGCAACGAAAAGATCAAGTTCGCCGCGCTACTCGAACGCGCCCTCGCGCTCGGCTTCGACGCCGTGGTGACCGGCCACTACGCCCGCGTCATCACCACCGAAGACGGCAACCGCGAACTGCACCGCGCCGCCGACTGGGCTAAGGACCAGTCCTACGTGCTCGGCGTGCTCACCCACGAACAGCTCAAGCACGCCTGGTTCCCCCTGGCGGACACCCCCTCCAAGGCACAGGTGCGTGCGGAGGCGGCAGAGCGCGGCTTCTCCGTGGCGAAGAAGCCGGACTCCTACGACATCTGCTTCATCCCCGAAGGCGATACCCGTGCCTGGCTGGGCGACCACATCACAATGCGCCCCGGACTCATCAAAGACACCCACGGCGAGGTGCTGGGCGAGCACCCCGGCGCGCAGGCATACACCGTAGGCCAGCGCAAGGGCCTGGCGCTGGGCCGCCCCGCCGCCGACGGCAAGCCTCGCTTCGTGCTGGAAGTGCGCCCCATGGAAAACGAAGTCATCGTCGGCTCCCGCGAGCTGCTTGCCGTGCACGAAATCCGCGGTATCCGCGCCACCTGGGCAGGCGTCCCCGTGGAACAGGCGGCACGCTTCCTGGAAGAGCCCGCGCAACTGGGCGCCCGCAGCGAAGAGTTCGAGGTGACCGCACAGGTGCGCGCGCACGCCGACCCGGTCCGCGCCAAGGCGTACATGACCTGGGCACCCGACCCCGAAGCTGAAGAAGAAGGCGCACTGCGCCTGGAAACCGTAGTGCGCCTCCTGGATCCGCTCTCCGGTGTGGCACCGGGGCAGACCATGGTGCTCTACCAGAGCACCCGCGTGCTGGGCCAGTCCACCATCGCCCGCGCCTACTCGCTGGACCGCGAAGACATTCAGGAAACCCTGTCTGCTGGCGCCTCAACCAGCGCCGAATAGCCGCACCAAGTAGCCGCTCACCCCGCTATTGCCAAGCGTTGCCGCAACATCCTGCTTGGGCGCAACGCGCAGAAGACCACAACCGAACTGAGGAGAGACCGATGACTGCCGAAAACACTTCCTGCGAATTTGACCCCCACGCCACCTCCATGGGCGATGAAGTCGCACCGGAGGTCTACGAGGAGCTCTTCGCCATGCGCCGCTCCATCGACAACTTCGATGCAGCGCTGGTGCACATCCTCGCGGAGCGTTTTCAGGCGACCAAGCGCGTTGGCATCCTGAAGGCTAAGCACAACCTGCCCGCCGGCGACCCGGGCCGTGAAGAGGCGCAGATTGCTCGTCTGCGTGCCATGGCGAAGGAATCCAGCCTGGACCCGGAATTCGCGGAGAAGTTCCTGAACTTTATTATTTCCGAGGTGATTCGCCACCACGTGCGCATCGCAAACGAGCGCGCCGAGCAGGACGGCGAGGCAACTGAAGCCGAGAACTCCGAAGGCTAGTACCGCGCAACTTTCGCATCATTGCGTTTGAACCTGTACTCCATCTGACCCCTCTGGACACACTCCTATGCCCGCTCAATCTTCCAACCGCCAGAACGTCCGTACTGAACCGACGCCGGAGCGCCTGCTGCTGCCCGGTGAGTACCGTGCCCCCGAAGGGGACGAACTAACCGAACAGGACCTCGCCGCGCTCGCTACGGAGCGTCCGCTGGTACGTGCTAGCGGTCTGGGCGATTTTCCCGGCGATGACCTGGCTGAGGCGATGTCCCGTGTAGAAGGCGAGCTGGGCGCACCGCATCTGCCGTTCCTGCCGCATCTGCCTGCGCTGGGCTGGCGGAGTACCCCGCTGGCACGCACCCTGGCGGTGTGCGAGGGACTTGCCTTTGACGGTGCCTCGTTTGGGTGGCGCATGGTGCATAGCGGCGGCAGGGGAGCGCGCGAGTCTGCCCTGGCGCAGGACCGTCTGCTCTCCGATATCAATCTTCTCGCTGACCGCGTGGGCTCGCAGAAGAAACGTTTCGGTTCAGGGCAGGATACCGCCCCGGCGTATAAGATTCAGCTGGTCGGTCCGCTGACTCTTGCCGCCAGCATCTACCTGCCCGGCGGCGAGCGCGCCATCAGTGATGCAGGGGCGAGCCGTGACTTGCTGGAGTCGTTCCTGGAAGGCCTGGAACGCTGGATGGATTCTCTGCGCGAGGCTCTGCAAGCTCCGCGGGCGCTGATTGCCGTGCAGCTGGATGAGTCGGAGTTTCAGCGTCTGATGGAGGGGTCCATCCCTACGGTGAGTGGAATCCGCACCCTGTCGGCATTGCAACCTCACTACTATCAGCAGGTGTACCGCCGTATCTCGGAGCGTTTCGCCGAGCTGAATCTGCAGCTCATCCTGGACGTGGATGGCACCGCGCTCAAGCCTGTGCAGGAGCTGAAGCTGTTGAGCCAGCCCCGCCCCACCCTTGACGCGTTGGCTCTTGTGAAGGCGATGCGTGTTGAGGACGGCGCTCCTTGCGCTTTGCTGTTGCATCCTGATCGTGCCCGCCTCAAGAGGCCGGGCACGCTGCAGGTTCCGCCGCTGAGCGACCCTCGTTCCTGGGAACCTGTGGCGCAACTTTTGGAGGCTCAGGCTCAGCTGTGGCTGCCGGTGGTGACCTCTGCGCGGGTTCCTGATCAGGTGCGCCGCCTGTACAGCCTGTGGCGCGAGGTTGGTCTTGAGCCGACCCAGTTGAGCGCGGTGGGTTTGATGCCTGATGAGCGTATTCAGAGCGGTTCTGTGCCTGCTGGGATGACTTCAGCCGCGGTAAGTATGCTGGATGCCACGGCTTCGCTGGCGCGGGTGACGGAGTGTGCCCGTGCATTGGCTGAGTGCGCGGTATGATTAGAGAATCAGCTTTTTTATGTAAGTATTTACGACAATTCTTTAGGGAGGTACTGTGAGCGCAAGCGACGCACACACCATTTTGGTGGTTGATGACGATGATGCTCTGGCGGAAATGATTGGCCTCGTGCTCGCGCAAGAGGGCTTTAACGCTGTTTTCTGCGAAAATGGCAGCCGCGCTTTTGAAACTTTTATGCGCTCCACTCCCGATTTGGTGCTTTTGGATTTGATGCTTCCTGGCATGAACGGTATTGAAGTGTGCCAGCAAATTCGCCGTTCTTCTAATGTGCCGATTATTATGTTGACCGCTAAAAGCGACACTGAAGATGTTGTTAAGGGTCTTGAAGCTGGCGCTGATGATTACATTGCTAAGCCTTTTAAGCACGCTGAATTGTTGGCGCGTATTCGTACCCGTTTGCGTCCGCGTGAGAGCCGTCAGCTGGTGGTGTCCATTGGCGATATTGTCATGGATATGGACGGTCGTACCGTCAAGTACCACAGCACTGAGGTTCCGATGACTCCTCTGGAGTTTGACCTGCTGGCCGCGCTGGTGCGTCACCCGGGTCAGGCGTTGAGTCGTCAGGAACTGCTGGACATGGTTTGGGGTTACACTGATGTGAGCGATTCGCTGGTAAACGTGCACGTCCAGCGTTTGCGCGCTAAGTTTGATGAGCTGGGTGCGGATCGTTTTATTCAGACGGTCCGTGGCGTTGGCTATAAGATTCCGACCGAGCTGGTGGGATCTTCCGGTAGCTAATCGGAACCTATTCATAGGCGAAGGGATAACCTGATTGTCTGTTGCGAAGTCGAGCCATGAGCACGGCGCTTTGACGGCGGAGGCGGTAGCCTCCGCCTCTTCGCGTACCCGCACTTCCAAGCCGCGTAAGGCACAGAAGCAGCGTAGGAATCTGATGCAGCGCGCTCAGCGTCTGTGGAAGGAATCTCTGCAGTTCCGTGCTTTGGGCACCGCGGGCATCATGATGTTCCTGAGCTTCTTGATGGTGGGTTGGTCCTTGTCGAGCCAGATTGCGACGAGTCTTTTTGAGAATCAGAAGGGTCAGGCGCTGGCGGAATCGGAGAGTGGTTTCCGCAACGTCCAGAGCGTGCTGGACTCCTCGGAGGCCCGTAGCGACAGCGAAATTCGCCGTAACGTGAGCCGTACCCTGACCGTGCTGGATGCGGGTAGTTCGGGTAAGCGCAATTGGATTCTTGTGCCTTTGGAAGGTCAAGGTAAGCAGGGTTTTATTCCTGAGCAGAGTAGTAATAATTCTTTGAATTCTTCGAGTATTCCGAATGATTTCAAAACAACTGTTCGCGATAAAGAAGGTATTTTCTGGCAGACGTCTACGGTGACTACTATTGAAAATAATCGTGAGCGTACCTATCCGGTGCTTATCGTTGGTACTCATATTTCTATTGCGCAGAACCCTAATTACGGTTTGTTCCTTGTGTACGATATGACGGATTCTTCCGCCACGATTGCGCATATTAACTTTGTTCTTTTTGGCGGTTTCTGTGCGCTACTTGGAGTGGTGCTTTCTGTGGTGTGGATTGTGACTCGTTTTGTGGTCCGCCCGATTACGCAGACTGCTATTACTGCGGAGAAGCTGGCTGCCGGTGACTTGGATCAGCGTGTGTCGGTGAATGGTGAGCATCAGGCGGCTCGTTTGGGTTATTCCTTCAACCTGATGGCTGACTCGCTGCAGGAGAAGATTGTTCAGCTGGAGCGCCTGTCGACTCTGCAGCAGCGATTTGTTTCTGACGTTTCGCACGAGTTGCGTACCCCGCTGGCGACGGTGCGTTTGGGTACGGAGCTTCTGTATGATTCGCGTGGAGATATGGAGCGGACGCTGAGCCGTACCGTGGAGCTTCTGCACGATCAGGTGGATCGTTTCCAGTCGATGCTTGCTGACCTGCTGGAGATTTCTCGTTTCGATGCTGGTAGCGCAATGCTGACCATCGACACTGAAGACTTCATGCGTGTGCTGTCGAATATTCTGCAGGAGGCTTTGCCGCACTTGGAGCGTACGAACACGAAGCTGAATGTACATACGAGCCATGAGAGCATCATGGTGGATATGGACCGCGTGCGTATTGAGCGTGTGCTCCGTAACCTGCTGTACAACGCGATTGAGCACGGCGAATCCCGACCGATTGACGTGTACGTGGGTGCGAACGCCACGAACCTGGGTGTTGCGGTGCGTGACCACGGTATCGGGCTGTCTGAGGATGAGGCCGTTCAGGTATTCAACCGTTTCTGGCGTGCTGATACTTCTCGTAAGCGTACCCTGGGCGGTACGGGTCTGGGCCTGTCGATTGCTGCTGAGGATGTGCGTCTGCACGGTGGCACGATTGAGGCATGGGGCGAGAAGGGTCGCGGTGCCTGTTTCACGATGAACCTGCCGCTGATTCATGGCGCGCCTTTGGGTGAGTCGCCGGTTCTGGTGACGGGTGAGCCTGAGGCAATCTCGCATCGTTCGGCGACTGCGAAGGATACGCTGCCCAATATTGCTCCTCGTGTGAACGTTGAGGACGAGTTCTAAGGGGTTCGGGCGGGGAGAGGCTTACGCTTCTGCCGTATATCGGTGTGTTGGTGTTGCTCGGCTGTATTTACGCTTATCCTTGCGTATTTGCACTGTTCACCCAGTACAATCAATGCAGGTATATTTTCACGGTGTTGCTATTTCACTGTGGTTATCTTTTCACCGCGCTGCGATGGCCTGCAGCGTTAACAGGTGATGGTTTGTCTTTGTTCGTAGAGGAAGGTTAAGACCTCCATGTCTCACAGGGCTATTGTTTCTCGACGCGCCGTGCTGTCTTGGGGTGCGGTGTCTTTTGCGACGCTCGTGAGCTCTTGCGCGGGTCTTCCTTCGAACGACAAAGTGACTCAGCACAGTAGCGGTCTGGATGTGAAGAGCGTCAATACTTCTCCGGCGCGTGCGCCGGGTCCGCTGGCGGGTGCTACTCCCGAGGCGATTATTGAGGGCTTCGTGCGTGCTGGTGTGGATAGCATTGAGAATTATGCGGTGGCGCGCCAGTATTTGAGTTCTTCTTTTGCGGGCCGTTGGAATCCTATGGGTACGACTCGTGTGTACCGTAATACGGTGCAGCCTCGTAGCGACGATAGCGGAACTGCTGAGGGGATGTACCATGTGCGTTTCCAGCAGACGGCGACTGTGAATAGTCAGGGTATTACGAGCACCTTCCCTGAGGCTCAGACTGAGACTCAGGATTTTACGGTGATCATGGAGGATAACCAATGGCGCATTAACTCCTGCCCGGATGGTTTGTGGCTGGATAGCGCTGAGTTTGAGCGCGTGTTTAGCCCGTGTCGCCTGTATTTCTATGATCGTGCGTTCCGTTATGCTGTGCCTGATATCCGCTGGTTCCCGCATACGGACCGTTACTTTGAGCTGCTGGTGCGTACCCTCATGATTGGTCCTGCATCCTACTTGAAGGATGTTGCGTTCTCGGCGTTGAATGAGTCGATGAGTCTTGAGACCGCTAACATGAGCGATAACCAGGATGTGCTGGTTCGCCTCTCGGGTGAGCACCTGGACGATAACCGTTTGGCGCGTGTGCGTGAGCAGATTATGCACGGCTTGGAGAACTTCTCGGGTCTGGGTAAGACTGAGGTTTTCTATAACGGCACTCTGATTTCTGAGAACGCGCCGAGCGGCTTTTCTGCGGTGAAGCTGAACCCGGGTGTTCCTGCCCGCACGGTTGCTATTAATTCGAACGGCCAGATGGTGGCGCGTGATGACTATATGAGCAATGCGGGTGAGCAATTGCTTCTGCGTGGCGTGACCCAGTTGAGTTCCCCGGCGATGGGCTATTCGGCGGATGTTTATGCCTGCTTGGCGAATGATGCTGCGAGCCTGTACACGGTGTATCAGGGCACTGCCCGCCGCGTGTGGCAGAGTACCGCGCTGACTGCCCCCAGTTTTGATGCGTACGGCTGGGTGTGGGCTGCTGATGGTGAGGGCGTTGTGCGTGCTTTTAAGCCCGATTCTGAGGACGCAACCGAGCGTGAGCGCGGTGTGGATATTGGTTTGTCCTGGCAGCGTAATTTGAGTTTTACGAGCGTGAATGTTTCTCACGATGGTGCACGCATGGCGATTGTGGCGTCTACTGAGGGTGCGTCGGCTGTGATTATTTCCGGCATTGTGCGTGATGATGCTGGCAAGCCTCTGCGTCTGACGGAGATGGTGCGTCTGAGTTCTTCTGTGACTCCGCGTAATGCCCGTTGGGCTGGCGACCAGAGCGTCGTGGTGGTGAACGTGAAGAATGGTGAGTCTGAGGTGATTTCCCTCAGTGGTGAAGAGACGAAGCTGGACCGTCTGGATGGTGTGATGACCATTTCGACGGCGGATAATACGTCGAATATTATTGCTCACCGTTCTGACGGTTCGTGCTACCTGATGGAGGAGCGCGGCTGGATCCGCCTGGACACGACCCTGCACGAGATTAGTTACGCCGGTTAGCCCCTGTGGCGGGGTGCGGCGCACGGAAAGGTTGCTTTCGGTGAGTTCGGTACAGCGTGGTTTGAACGAGCCCGTGAATGGGTCCTGGAGCAAGTCTCTGACCGGGCTTGCGGGCGCTCTCAAGAGTGCCAGCGGGGCTTTGGGTGAGGTACTGATGCCGCATACTTGCCCGTGCTGTGCTGTGCCGGTGGCGTACGGTGCCGGCTCACCGCTGTGTGAAAGTTGCCTGCCGCAGCTACATTCGGCGTTGGCGCGTGTGGAGCGAGTGCAGGTTCTGCAGCCTCTTGATGGCGCGGTGGTTCCTGAGGTGCGTGCGGCATCCCGTTATGAAGGGATAATGCCGCGTGCACTGTTGGCGTTGAAGAACGCTGGTCGCACTGATTTGCTGCCCCTGCTGGGTGAGGGTTTGGCGCGTAGCGTGTACGAGCTTCTTCGGGCGCATCGGGCTGAGTTTCAGAGTGAGCCGGGCTCTTCTCTTTCTTCTGTAGACGCCTCCGCCGCACCGGTTGAGGTTCTGTTGATTCCGGCACCGTCCTCGGCGCAGAGTGTGCGCCGCCGCGGCTATGCGCCGGCGAATCTTTTGGTGCAGGAGGCGGCGCGGCAGCTCAATCAGCGTCTGCCCGCCTCGGTGCGAGTGCGTGCTGTGGACGTCATCGGGTATGCGCCTCGCGGCCGGCGGGGGAGCGGCGCCTCCATTATTTCTGATGCGATTTCCGGTGCGCAGAACGAGCAGAAGAGCTTGGGCGCTGTGGGTCGTGCCGAGCGGATGCATGGTGCCTTGCGCGTTATGGAGCCTGCCCTGTGCGCGGATCGGGTGAGCGTTATTTGTGATGACGTGGTGACCACCGGCGCGACCGCTTCTGAGATGGTGCGTGCGCTGCAGGAATCCGGTTCACGGGTGCTGGGCGTGTGCGCTGTGGCGGCGGTACCGAAAAAGGCTCAGACATAGCGTTTCTTGTAGTTAGTTGCAAGAGATACACGATTTTTAGCGAATAAAGTTCGCAGACGGACGAACAGCTATTATTTGCGCTAAATATTTGTCATATCTAGTGATATGAAACATGTTTCGTACTAAAATATATACAAGGGAACGGCATCGAAGTCGGACCCCCGTACCGGGTCCAACCGGACGCGGTATAAGCCCCCAACCTGGAGGGAATGATCGTGGAAGTCAACATCTACGGCCGCAATATCAAGGTCACCGAACGCCTGGAAGAGTACGTGAGTGAGAAGGTTCAGAAGTTCGCTCAGCTCGGCGATAACGTGAAGGACATCGACGTCAAGTTCAGCAAGGACGGTCACCTGGGTGGCGAGTCCATCCGTGTGGAGATTACCGTTGTTGGTACTGGTCCTGTCCTCCGTTCCGAAGCCCAGGGTCACGACAAGTTCGCGGTCTTCGATGAAACCTACGGCAAGCTCCTGGAGCGTCTGCGCCGTGCACGTGACCGCCGCAAGCTGCACAAGCGCGGTGGTAAGCACCCCGTCTCCGTAGCGGACGCTACCGGCTCGATTCCTGTGGTTACCGAAGCAATTACCGAGATTCTGCTGCCGGATGTCCCGGTGGAAGAAGCAGCATTCGACAACAGTGAGGTCACCCTCGCCGATGAGGCAGCATCTCCCATCGAGATTCGCCACAAGAGCTTCAAGGGCGAGCGTCTGACTCCCGCAGAAGCTGTTGACCGTATGGAACTGGTCGGCCACGACTTCTACCTGTACATTGACAGCGAGACCGGCGCACCGGCTGCGGCATACCGTCGTAAGGGCTGGAGCTACGGCATTATTACTCTGGATAGCGAGTAAAACTAACGTACCTGCTGGCAGCTGAGGCGCAGGACCCTCTGAGGTGACATGCCCAGCGAGCAGGCTAAGGACCCGGGCGGTCTGGAAACACGCACTGTGAATCTCCATGCCCCCGGGTTTTTCTTTGCCCTCCACACATCTGTTCCTTTAGACGGATGGGTCGGTTCTGCCTCAACCGGAGGGTGAAAGATTCGAGCGTCACCAAATGTCACCTCGTGGGCGTACAGCGTAAAAAATAGCTCGGACGGGCGAATTAGGCGGCTCTGCCATACAATATGTAGGAAGGCCTCACCGCGCGCACTTTCGCGCGCCCTTGGTGAGGGTACCGAAACAAGCAAGGAGTAGAAGCTCAGTGGCATCTTTCTTGGAGAAAATCCTCCGAACCGGCGATAAGAGGGTTCTGCGACAGCTCGAAGCGTACACTAAGGCGGTGAACTCGCTCGAGGACAGCTTCGCATCGATGACCGATGAGGAACTGCGAGCAGAGACCGACAAGTTCCGCGAGCGCGTCAAGGACGGCGAATCCCTCGATATTCTGCTGCCGGAGGCCTTCGCGGTAGTCCGCGAAGCGTCCAAGCGTACCCTGGGCAAGCGTCACTACGACGTCCAGCTGATGGGTGGCGCTGCACTGCACCTGGGCAACATTGCCGAAATGAAGACCGGTGAGGGTAAGACCCTCGTCGCGACCCTGCCCGCATACCTGAACGCGCTCAGCGGCAAGGGCGTGCACATTGTGACCGTGAACGACTACCTGGCAGAGTACCAGGCGAACCTCATGGGTCGCGTGTTCCGCTTCCTCGGCATGGAGTGCGGCGTGATTCTCTCCTCCATGGAACCTGACGAGCGTCGTAAGCAGTACGCCGCAGACATCACCTACGGTACGAACAACGAGTTCGGCTTCGACTACCTGCGTGACAACATGGCGTGGACCGTGGAGGAGCAGGTTCAGCGCGGCCACAACTTCGCCATTATCGATGAGGTGGACTCCATCCTGATCGATGAGGCGCGTACCCCTCTGATCATTTCCGGCCCCGCAGCCGGTGAAGCGAACCGCTGGTACGCAGAGTTCGCGCGCATTGCCGCAACCCTGCTCAAGCGCGGTGAAGACTACGAAGTAGACGAGAAGAAGCGCACCGTCGGCATCCTCGAATCCGGCATTGACAAGGTGGAAGACCACCTGGGTGTGAAGAACCTCTACGAATCCAAGAACACCCCGCTCATTGGCTTCCTGAACAACTCCATCAAGGCGAAGGAGCTGTTCACCAACAACAAGGACTATGTGGTCATTGACGGCGAGGTCCTGATTGTTGACGAGCACACCGGTCGTATTCTGCCGGGCCGCCGCTACAACGACGGCATCCACCAGGCGATTGAGGCGAAGGAAGGCGTCGAAATCAAGCCTGAGAACCAGACCATGGCGACCGTGACCCTGCAGAACTACTTCCGCATGTACGACAAGCTCTCCGGTATGACCGGTACCGCGGAAACCGAAGCAGCAGAGTTCATGAACACCTACGAGCTCGGCGTGGTGCCCATCCCCACCAACAAGGGTGTACAGCGCATCGATAACCCCGATAAGGTGTACCGCGACGAAATCGCCAAGTTCAAGGCGGTCGTCAAGGACATCAAGGAGCGCCACGAAAAGGGCCAGCCGATCCTGGTCGGTACCGCAAGCGTGGAGAACTCCGAGTACCTTTCCCGCCAGCTGGCGAAGGCAGGTGTGCGCCACGAGGTGCTGAACGCAAAGAACAACGAGCGTGAGGCTGCTATTGTTGCGCAGGCGGGTCGTAAGGGTGCCGTCACCGTGGCAACCAACATGGCTGGTCGTGGTACCGACATTATGCTCGGCGGTAACCCCGAATTTGAGGCCGTCGAGAAGATGCGTGAGCTCGGCCTGGACCCGAACACCAACTCCGAGGCGTACGAGGCACGCTGGCCCGAGGTCCTGAAGGCCTGCGAAGACGCCGCTAAAGAAGAGCACGATGAAGTCACCAAGCTCGGTGGCCTGTACGTGCTCGGCACTGAGCGTCACGAGTCCCGCCGTATCGACAACCAGCTGCGCGGCCGTTCCGGCCGTCAGGGTGACCCGGGCGAGTCCCGCTTCTACCTGTCGCTGACCGACGAACTGATGCGCCTGTTCAACACCGGCATGGCAACCCGCCTCATGGCGGCAGCCCCCGAGGACTCCGCACTGGACTCCAAGATCGTCAGCCGCGCTATCGCTACCGCCCAGTCAAACGTTGAAGGCCGTAACGCTGAACAGCGTAAGAACGTGCTCAAGTATGACGACGTACTCAACCGCCAGCGTGAAGCGATCTACAAGGACCGCGGCCGCATCCTGCACGGTGACGACCTGAAGGAACAGATTTCCGGCTTCGTGGACGAGGTGCTGACCACCATCATCGACGCGCGCGTCGCTGAAGGCCACGCCGAGGACTGGGACTTCGACGAGCTCTGGGACGCACTCAAGCAGGTGTACCCCATCTCCATCACCGTGGAGGACCTGGCAGAAGACGCCGGCGACCGCACCAAGATCACTCGCGACCAGATCGTGAAGGAAGTCTTGGCGGACGCGCACCTCATCTACGATGAGCGTGAAAAGAGCGTCGGCGAAGAGAGCATGCGCGAAATTGAACGCCGCGTCATGCTGTCCGTCATTGGTGAGCGCTGGCCCGAGCACCTGTACGAGATGGAATACCTCAAGGAAGGTATCGGTCTGCGTGCAATGGCTCAGCGTGACCCGCTGGTCGAGTACCAGCGTGAAGGCTACGACATGTACCAGTCGATGCTCGGCGCGGTCCGTGAAGAGACCGTGACCTACCTGTTCAACCTGGACCTGTCCAAGCAGCGTACTCAGGCTTCTGCCGTGCGCCTGGCTGAGCCTTCGCGCCCGAAGTTCCTGCAGTACTCCGCCCCGGATGAGGACGGTCACGAGCAGGTTCACGTGGAACGCTCGAAGGAGAAGTAGCCTCGGCGTAAACCTGAAAACGCTATAGACGCAACAGAGAGGGTGCGAATCCAATACCGGATTCGCACCCTCTCTGCATGTCTGTGCGTTTCTGGGCGTGTTGTGTAGGGGAAACCTTAGTCTTCGTCCGCGCGGCTCTGCGGTTGCTCAATCGCGGTAATCAGCCACATGCCGTGAATCAGGCGCATCTGCATGGTCACCACGCGCACCTTATCCGCACAACGCAGTAGTGCCACCACCTCGTAGAGTTCCTCGTGCACCTTCTGCGCTCGCACCCGCAGCAGAACCGGCGGAAGGGTCAGTAGCATCTCCTGGCGCACCTGACGAGGGTTCTTCGGGAAGAGGGGCAACAGACGGTGGAAACAATCCGCTGACACCCACTGCGCCAGCTGCTGACGCGAACGACGAGCCGACATAATCTCCAGGTAAGCAATCGCCACACCCGCGCAACGACCCTCCAGTTGGCGAGCCAACGCATCCGCAGGACGCAGCGGGCGGCCCCTCTTCACTACCTTCGGGCGCTGCGCCGAATGCTGCTCATAACGCGGCAACGGCAACAGTGAATAGACCGACGCGCTGTTCCGCCTCTGCACCAGGGCCATCGTGCCCTGACCCTGCTCCGGTAGCGGAGCGACATGCTCGGCGGCCACAGGCTGAGCGGACGGGCGGCTCTTCGAATACGGGCTGGCAGGCTGTGCCGGGTGATGCGGCGGGGTCCACGGGGCGCGGGGGAGAAGGTGGGAGAAGCTCATGACGGCTCCTTTCGGTGCAGAGGCTTTCGGTGTAGGAGTATGTGAGGTGAGTTGAGCGAACGAAAGACTGTTGGGATGAGGCGGAATGGGGTGGAAGACGCGGGTGAGGTTAGTGAACGGGCTGTTCGGGGATCTGTAGAACCTGCCCCTCGTAGAGCAGTTCGGCGTTCTGACCCAGAGCGTCCTTATTCGCCTCGTAAATATCGAGAGTGTAGTCGTAAATGGTGGAGGCGTCGGTGCCTTCGCCCAGCTGGTCGGCGGCAATCGACCAGAGCGTATCGCCCGCCTGAACCGTGTAAGAGTAGGTGCCCGCCTCGGTGCGGGGAGGAGAAAAGAAGGGGCTACGGTCCTGCAGAGAGCCTGCCGCCTCCGAAGGCTCGGGAGCCAGGGGAATATTGGGAACCTCAGCAGAAAGGGTCAGGGGAGCGGAGGCGGCTTCCGGGGTGACGCTGTCCGTGGTGGTACCGGCGGGCTCCGCATCTGAGGTGGTGGCTGGGCTGGTATCTGGGTTGGCCTCTGCCGTCGCGGTGCTCGTTGAAGCCGCAGTGCCCATTGAATCTGTGGTCATGACCGCCGAAATGGTCGTCTGCGGCATGCCCTCCGTGCCGCTTACCCCGGCGTTGCTGGGCGTAACCACCGTAGCCTGCGCGGGGGCCAAGACCGCGCCCACTCCAAGAGCCGTACCGCCAAGCGTCAGAACGATGCGGCGCATAAAACGCGGACGGAAAATCGCCGGAACCTTCAGCACCGCGCGGTCAGCGTTGTGGCTCGAAACGCGCAAAGACCAAGCGTAGAAGAGAGCGTAGATAAAACTGATGAACCACCAGGCGGTAATGAGGACTGCTACCGCACCAGCGCAGAGCAACGAGGCATCAGCTAGTGGGTGTGCCGAGGGGATGCGGTGCAGGTTCATACTCAACGCGCCCAAGACCGCCGCGGAAAGCAGGGGAGGGGCGATGAAGAGTAGCGCATCCTGGTAGTTTGCCTTGGTGCTGGTTTCGTGACCTGCATCAGTGCCGGATGCCAGGGGCGTAACGGATGCAAGGGGCGTAACGGATGCAAGGGGATGCGAAGCGAAGGCTGCGGGCGCCTGACCCGGCGTGGCAAGATGGTCCACAATGACCTCCAAATGGTGTGTTTGATGTGTTTTGATGTTGCTTCATTTATACAGGAAGTCACGCTAAAAATGAAGCAAAAAGCATCAAAATGCATGAAAAACATATAATTTGGTGGAATTTGGTACAAAAATCAGGTTTGAGAATCATCATCTGACCAGAAAATGCCCCGGTTCGTATCCGCCCCCATCCTCAGGTAGGGTCATAGCATGAGCATGGAAAAGTTCCTACGAGACATTGAGGCGCGCCTCGCCTCCGAACGCGCCTGGGATATGGAACAGGACGCCCGGCAAGTCGCCCGCGTCCAGTACTCCACCATCACCCTCGACGACCGCCTCCTCGCACAGGTCGGCGGGCCCATCCGCATCTGCGCCACCGACATGCAAACCTACGAAGGCAAACTCGAAATGGTCGGAGAAGAATGGGTCAGTATCGAAGCGCGCGGCGAAAACATCATCATCCCCCTGCGTGGAATGCTCTGGTGGGAAGGCGGCATCGCCCCCGGGCGCGCTGATGTTCGCCCCGAACGCTACCGCATGAAAATTCAGCTCGCCCTGCGCTCCCTCGCTATGGCACGCGAACCCGTCCGCCTCTCCCTCGAAGGGGGCACCGTCAGCTACGACGGCGTGATCGAGCGAGTCGGTGCCGACTTCCTTGAATTGCGTCTGCTCAACGGTGGCGAGTACCCGCGCATCTACGAACGCGACCAGCACGCGCGTGCAGCCTACGGTGCGCAGGGAGCCCATAGGCAGGGTGGTTACGGGCAGGCTGGTTACGGGCAGGCTGGTTACGGGCAGGGTGCCTCCGGCTACTCCCGCGCACCTCGCGGTGCCGGCGTGCGCACCATTCCGCTGGCTCGTATTAGCGCAGTCATCGCCCGTATTTCACGCTAAAAGCACGGGGAAATAGCGAGCGCTACCATTCGTGGGAACGCTCGTAGAAACGCCTCGACAACTATAAATACCCTTATGAAAGCAGTAATAAACACAAAAAGTTCCGCCCCTCTTCATTGAAATCTCAACGAGAGGAGCGGACCTTTCTAAAACACTCGAGCATTACGCCCGCGAGGTGCATGTCGAAATACTAATCGACCTTAGCCTTTGCAGTGAGCTTGCCGGAAGCAATCGCCTCCAGAGTCTGCTCGTGGCGCTCGGTAATGTACTCTTCAAAGCGAGAGCGTTCAATACGCCACTGGTTACGTCCACCAATCTGAATGGCGGGAAGTTCGCCGCTACGCACCAGAGCGCGCACCTGCGAAAGCGAAACCTGCAGCTCCTCGGCAACGTCGCTCAGAGTGAGGAAACGAGGTGCAGTCATCGAATTGTTCCTTTCCGTGAGTGAAATCCTGGGCCCCTTAGCCACCGTTAGTGGCCTTTTACATAGAGTCCATACAGAACATCTATTGAGTACTTTCAGTATATGCCATCACCGTGAAATTTGCTCACAAAAAGCCTTATATGAGCCGAAAAGTTATCTAATCACCCCTTCAAAAGGAGCAAGACTCAAAAATATTTCATAAACACGACTCTTGTTGAGAGAGAGTACTAAATGAAATATGCTGTTAGGGTTAGTGTCAGAACCAGTCAAAGCACTATCGAAAACACACCACTCGCTCATCGGTCAGTTGAACAACACCCGGAATCACCGCCGGCTTCCGCACCGAAAGGCACAACCACATCATGCGCATACGACAGAGCGCGACGAAGCGTTCCATCCTCACCGAGCCCCACGCCAAACGCCTCAAAAGGCCCACCGTCAAAGACTGGCGATTCATCCTCGGTGTACTCCTCGTGCTCGTCTCCATCACCGGCGTGCAGCTTTACGTGCAGGCGAATAACAGCAAAACCGAGTACTACACCGCCAAAAGCGAAATCCGCCTCGGCGAGAAAATCACCGAAGACAAACTCGCCCGAGTCGAAGCGAACATCGACTCCGCCAAAGATAAGTACTTCACCCGCGCCGATGCCGCCCAGATGAACGGCAAAATCGCTACCCAGCGCATCCCCGCCGGCAACTTCATCAGCAAAGAATCGGTAGGCACTGAAACCTCCCCGGGGCGCCGCCTCGCCACCGTCAGCATTGACCGCACCGCCGCCTCCGCACTGAAGGCAGGCGAGCGCGTGGACGTGTGGACTTCCGGCCCGCGCAACCCCGACACCAAGAGCGATAACCGCGCCGAAAACGGTGCCCGCGCCATCGTCACAAACGCCGAAATCGTCGCCATTACGGTCGACGAGGGCGTGCTTGGCGCCAACGGCAAGGCAACCGTGCAGCTGTGGGTCAAGGAAGAAGCCCTCACCGACCTCGTGAAGGAAAGCAACAGCGACTCCAAGATCAGCCTCATCCCCGGCACCTACGGGGAGGGCCAGTGAACATCCCCGTCATCCTCTACGGCGATGACGGCTCGCTCCTGAGCCGCATCGAATCCCAACGCGGACGCGTCTCCGTGGCGCGCACCGTGCAGGACTTCAGCGAAGCCGTCGGCATGGCGCACACCGGCATTGCCCGTGTGCTACTCTGCGTCCACGTGCCTGCCGAAATAAGCGCCTCCACCGTGGATGCGCTCGCCGCCTCTGAAGTGCTCCTGGCGGTTATCGCCCCGGACACTCTGCCCCTGCCCACGCAGGCACACCGTATTCGCCCCGAAGCGGCCCTCGATGAGATCTTGGGCTCGCTCGAACAGGCGGTGGATGCGGCGCTCGCCCGACCCGCCGCAGGTTACGGTATTCCCGCGCAGCCTGTCGCCCACCGCCCGGAGGTCGCCTACGGTCAGGACGCCGGGTACGGCTACGATGCAGGGTACGGCTATGACAGCGGATACCGCGGTTACGGCCAGGATTACGGCGCTGCTGGCTATGGCGTTGATGGATATGGGGCGGGCGGCTACGGCTACGACCCCGCCGCGGGCGCTGCCTCAAACACCGCCGCACCCTACGGGGCCGACTACGGAAGCGCCGACTACGGAAGCTACGGAATCGACCCCGCGGTGCCCGCTGGAAACGCGCCCGGCGCACCCAGTGCATCCGGCGCACACGACCCGGCGGAAGCCTCCTCCGTTGTGCCCAGCAACGAGGAATCCGTGCTCAGCCAGGCCGCCGCCATCGTTGACTCTTTCGCACCCGGTAGCGACTACGCCCTGCACGTGCAGAACGAGAACAACGACGGCACCCTGCCACAGCACCCGGACATTAACCAGGACCCCGCCGCGCCCTCCCGCTACCAGCCCGGCCACCGCCTCGGCAAGATCGTGACCGTCTGGGGCACTTACGGCGCACCCGGCCGAAGCACCATCGCATTCAACCTTGCCGCCCTCGCGGCGCAGCAGGGTCAGCAGGTCTGCCTCATCGACGCAGACACCTACGCACCCAGCCTGGATGCGCTCATGGCGCTCGAAGATACCGGCTCCGGCCTGGCGATTCTCTGCTCGGACGCCGACCGTGCCCAGCTCGACGAGAAAAAAGCGGGCGCCATCATGGAGCGCGTACCTCTGAAGAACGGCACCTTCGACTTCTTGAGCGGCATCACCTCCTCCTCCCGCTGGCCCGAGGTGCGCGCCCGCGCCTTCTCCGAGGTCCTCGAATGGCTCAAGCACCGCTACGACCTGGTCATTTGCGATGTCGCCGCACCCATCGAGGTGGACGAGGAACTGACCTTTGACGGTCCGGCACCGCGCCGTAACGCCGCGACCCTCACCGCGCTCGCCTGCTCCGACCGCGTGATTGCGCTGGGCGAAGCGGACGTCATCGGCCTGCCGCGTCTGATTAACCTCGCCCGCGAGGTGCAGGCACGCCCGGATCTGTTCACACCCGAAACGGATGTGCAGTACTGGCTTAACCGCAGCCGCCGCGAAGCTGCCGGGTTCAATCCCGAGGCGAAGATGCGCGATAACTGGGCACGCTACCTGTCGGTTCCGCTCACCGGCGTGATTCCGTACGAACGGAAGGTCATGGACCGTTTGCGCCGCAATGGTGAGGCACTGCTGGAGGTGGCGCCCCGCCACGCGGTCGTACAGTCCCTGGAGGCGATGCTTGAAGGCATGTACGCGGTACACCCCGGCGCGTAGGCCCGTCAGCTATAACTAGCGCTTGCTAAAAAGCCCGGCTTATCGGTATTCCTCCCAGAACATGGGAGCGCCGATACGCCGGGTTTTTGCGCCTTCACACGGGGGTCGAAACGGGGGAGTAGTGCGAATGCCTCACTGTACAACTGAGGGGTGCATCTCATTGCGCTGCGTCATATATGCGATTAAAAAGCGCGCTCCAAGAAATGCTCTGTAAACTATTCCACGTATTGTCGTTTGAATGGGATTTGCGGCGAACAAACCGTAAAATGGTTGAACACACCCGAACTTAGGGAAGCACACAAACATATGTCTTTTGCAGAAGGAATTATGAGCGCCTGCGACTTCGGTCCCGGCGACACTGAACGCGTTCACCTCATCATGGGCGAATGGCAGGTCATCTCTGACATTGCCCAGAGTGACCTAGTTCTATGGTTCCCCACCGACTACGTTGTTGCCGACGGCAGCTCCCCGGACGCCGTATCCGGTCCCAGCGTAACCAGTACTTTCCGTGCCTTCGCGCACGTGCGCCCCTCCAACGTCCGAACCCTCTTCCACCACGACATCATCGACCACGACATGGAAGACGGAATCCGCGACGAAGCATACCGCGTCTGGATTGACCAGAACATCAGCACCTACACCGACGAAGGAAGCGGTGAAGGCGTTGGCGCCCGCCCGCGCGTACACGTAACCTTCGTGCCCATCGTGCGCAACAACCGCACCATTGCGTTGCTGACCAGCCACAAGATTGCCACACCCAGTGGCTACCCCTCCATTAGCGACGAGGTCTACGAATATACTGCTGACACCATGCTCTCCATGGTGCACTCCGGCCTGTGGCCCGACCCCCTCGCCCAGGGAAATAACACCCAGGGCAACCCCCGCGTGATTGACGGCATTATTGTGCTTGACCCGGCAGGCCGCGTAGTGGTGGCATCCCCGAACGCGAACTCCATGTACAACCGCATGGGCATGACCGGCTATCTCGAAAAGCGAAACCTTGCCGATGTCACCCGTGCGATGCTTCCTGCCGGTGAACAGGCAGACGAAACCCTGCAGCTGGTCCTTGCCGGTCGTAGCGACCTGCGCACCGAATTGGTTATTGCTCGTGCCCGCGTGACCATGCGATCCATCCCGCTGCTTGCGCAGAGGCGTGCTCACATCGAGCGTGAGGGCGCCGTGATCCTTTGCCGCGACGTGACCGAGTTGCGCCGCCGCGAGCTGGAGCTTATGACCAAGGACGCGACCATCCGCGAAATTCACCACCGTGTGAAGAATAACCTGCAGACCGTGTCCGCTCTGCTGCGCCTGCAGTCACGCCGTATGACCACTGATGAGGCACGTCAGGGCCTGGAGCAGGCGATGCGCCGCGTGGCAACGATTGCTACCGTGCACGAGGCGCTTTCGCAGGGCCTGACTCAGAACGTCGACTTTGATGAGCTGATTGAGCGTCAGTTCCACCTTGCCGCTGAGCTTGCTTCCCCCGGTCAGCACGTGTCTACCAAGCTGATTGGCTCCTTTGGGTCTTTGCCGAGCCAGTTTGCTACCCCTCTGGCACTGGTTATCAACGAGGTTGTCGCGAACGCTGTGGAGCACGGCCTGGATGGTGAGACCGGCACCGTGACCCTCGAGGGTATTCGCGGCACCAACGATGAGGGTGAGAACATCCTCACCGTCGTGATTACCGATGACGGTAAGGGCATGGGTGATAAGAAGATCGAAGAGTCCGGCCCGAACGCATACCGTCCGGTGACCGGTAAGGAAGGCCTGGGCATGCAGATTGTGCGTACCCTGGTGGCGAGCGAGCTGAACGGCTCGATCCGCTGGGAGGCTAACGAACCGACCGGTACCCGAGTGGTCATCACCGCGGTGCTCGTCTAACCCCCTTCTCGTATGACATATAGAACTGCCGCCGCCCCGAGTACGGGGTGGCGGCAGTTTGCTGTCTAGATAGGTTCTGTATATGGCAAAAGCGTGGTGCAGTGACATAAAGTCACTGCACCACGCTTTTGATGCCCTATTGAATACTCCGGAAGTTAGGATGCACGGCGGGCACGAGCTGCGCGACGCTTCATCGCACGACGCTCGTCTTCACTGGTGCCACCCCATACGCCGGAGTCCTGGCCGGTCTCGATGGCCCACTTCAGGCAGACGTCTACAACCTCGCAAGAGCGGCAGACAGTCTTGGCCTCTTCAATTTGCAACAGGGCAGGTCCGGTGTTTCCTACGGGGAAGAACAGCTCCGGATCCTTGTCCAAACAAGCTGCACGACTACGCCAATCCACGGTGGACCTCCTTCATGATTTACGGTCTCACGCGGTGGCAAGACACATCTATTTTCCTGTGTGCGTGTCAAATACATCCGCTGAGGGGATGCTCACCCAGCGTTAGGGTGAAAATTGACTTATCAACTTTCGCATGTTGGAGCGGATGTGACAAGTACTTTTCTCTAAAAACTTCAGTATTACGCTGAGGCATCTATCACTTAGGCAAACCTTTGTCTAATTGAGAGGGTGGGGAATCGCATGCTGACACACATATTCTGCGTCGCGTCTCATGAGCGAGACGTGGGCGGCTGGGTGAGCGGCGCCTCAGGCATAATATAAAGCGGTACATACCCCTGAAATGCCGCACCGACGACGAGGCGGTGAACCCAAGACAGGGGGAGCACCCACCCGCTAACGCATCAGCATATCAATCAACACATCGGACCAAATACACCCCGGTCTGCCGCCGACACTACCCATGAGGAGCCCACCGTGACGTCACGCCCGTTCAGCGTCATCTACGCATTCGTTCTGACCGAAACCTTCGCGGCATACATTCTGATTCGCGGTATCCTCTACCCCTTTATCGTCAGCGGAATGTCTACCGCCCAAGCGATTGTGGGCGGTGTGCTCCAGGCACTCATTGCCGCTGGCATGACCTACTTTGGTCTGCGTTTCTACCGCGGCCGCTTCGGATCGCGCCTGCCCATGATCCTGATTACCCTCTGCGCCCTGTGGGTCACCGCAAGTACCCTCGTTATGAACGTGAGTGCTTACGGTCTGAACATTGGCCAGTCCATCACGATTGCGGGTGTTGTTGGTGCGGCGGCTGCCTTCATCTTTGTGCTCATGCCCAGTAGCCGCCGCTATATTGAGGCGGTCACCGAAGCATCGGGCGAAGAAGCGGAGAAGTACAGCCGCCGACGCCGCTAAACTCCCAGAGCAATAAACCCGAGATTGTTCAGCTCTAGACCGCTACCGGAACCTTCTGCGTAGCTGTTACAGCCTGCGCTGCCGTGGTCAGAGCCAGGGGAACCTGCGCCGCGCACACGGAGGCGCCATCCACCACCACGAGACGACCGGCGGGCTGCTCGCCCTGCGTGAATCGATCCAGCGGCAGCGCGGTCACCGTGCACATGTCGGCATCCGCCAGGGATGCAGGCGCGAGCAGAAGCGCACGCGAGCATCCCATGAGCGCAGCCAGCAGGGGTGAGGAGGCGCGCCTCGGCCACGGCGTGTAGGCGACCAGCATGGCGCGGAACTCACCGCGACGCTCCAGAAGTAGCTGCTGAACGGCGGGGGAGAGATACTGCAGGTCATCGACGAACACGAGCGTACGCGCGGGGTTCTTCACCGAGTCCAGGAGCGCACGGGTACGCTCCACGCTTGGCGGCTCACCCGAGGCGCCGCCAGCACCCGTGGCGCCGCCAGCACCCGAGGCGCCGCCAGAACCCTCAAGGACGAGGGTTTCCAGCTGCGGGTTGAGCTGAGCAATGCTTGCCAACAGGGTACTTTTACCCGCCGACCGGGAACCCTGCACGGGAACTACCGCGCCAGCCGGGGTGCTCAACCACACAGGCATCTGCCGACGGTCAAATGCGACGAGAAGCTTAGAGCCCTGAGGATTGCACGCGGCGTGGGCGGCGGTCACGTACTCGGTTGAGGGCATGCGATAGTACTCGGGGAACTGCCGCAGAAGAGTGCCGGGGTGGGTATTCGACCCGTTAGAAGCGCTCGCGGCGTTACCCCGCAGAACCTGAACCAGCTCCTGGAAACCCGCAACGCAGGGTGAAAGAATCGAAGCACTCAGCGGCTGATCCCCAATCAACTGCTCATTGATGGCACCCTCCACGCAGTAGTGGCTCTGCGCCGGGGTCGGGTAGTCCTTGCTCGTTGAACGCATCAGGTCGGCGTCCAGGAAGCGGCGGCTCAACAGCGTGGAATGTGCCGCCGCAGCGAAACGACCGCGCGGGTTCAACGCGGAGGTGAACACCACCGAATAGCCGCGACGGCACCCCTGCGAGAGCAGGTCGTAGAGCAGGTTCTCCGTATCGGGTTGGCGAACCAGCGCCTCCAGCCAGCTGTCCAGGCCATCCACGACAATGAGCGGGCGGGCGGAGCCCTCGGTACCCCACAGGTTCGGGACGCGCAGCTCCTCCAGGCAGAAACGCAGATGCGAAAGCTCCTGCGCGCCCACGAGCGCTTCAAAGGCACCGGCGTAGGGTTCCAGATCGCGATAGAGTGCACCGTCAGAGGTCAGCAGAACAACCGGCGTGCGGGTGGCGAATGCCTGAGCTAAAAGCCCGTAGAGCATCGGGGCACGTTCGGCACTCTGAGCCAGCAGCGCCAGAGCCTGCTGACCCGACCAGCTGATCGGGCGGCGCACACCGTAGCGGGCAATCTCCAGCTCGCCCAGCAGGTATCCTTCGGCGGCGGCGCCAGAGTCTGCGGGTTCCTGAGAGGGAGCAACCTGAGAGGTAGCCGCCGGATCAATACCGTACGCTACCGGTTCGCTAACCGGCGCCTGCACCACTGGCAGCGGGGTGTTCTCGGGAAGCTCCGGCGGAATCGGGCAGTATTCATCCTCAACTGCCGCCTTCTTCTGAAGACCCCTCGGCGCGTACTCGCGTTCATAGAGCGCACGAATCTGCTGCGCCGAACGCATCAGCAGCTCATCCTCATGACCACCCAACGTCTGAACGGCAGAAGCGGCAGTCAGCTCACGCCAGCCGCCCTCCTCAAGACCCAGCACCTGCACCGGACGGGCATCGCTACTCGAAGGAACCGCATCCACCAGCGGGGCGCGGAACGGCAGGGAACGACCATCCGGCAGGCGTACGTACCCGGCACCCGGATGCGCCGCCGAAATATACGCCGCGGACTCATGCTCCAGCAGGTTATAGGAATCCTGTGCGCTCGCCACACGCAGACAAATGCTCGTGGCAATATTGGCGCGAATATCCTGCGAAATAGCGCCCTGCGGACGCTGAGTCGCCAACACCAAGTGCAGACCCAGCGAGCGGCCAATCGTGGCGATGCGCATCAGCTCAGCCATAGCGTCCGGCATGGAATCGATGAGCATGCGGAACTCATCCACCACGATCAGCAGCTCGGGGTAGCGCGGAGTCGTACCCGCCGTCTGGCAGGACGCCAGGTAGTCGCGGTAGGAGTTCACGCCGAGCGCCTGCAGATCCACCTCGCGGCGGTGAATATCGGCGCGCAAAAATTCGAGCGCACGCTCCACGGCGGACACATCAAAATTGCTCAACACGCTGAGCGCATGCGGCAACTGAGCCAGCGGACCCAAACCAGCTGAGCCCTTGAAGTCCACCAGAATCAGGCCGAGACGCTCGGGCGGGTAACGTAGCGCAGCGCTGAGCACCAGCGAACGCAGCAGCTGCGACTTACCGGCACCCGTCGTGCCGCCGAGCAGCCAGTGCGGACCGTGCTCAGACAAACCAATATTCAGCGAGCCACCCGAAGAAACACCCAGGTAGCAGCGAATATCGGAGGCGTAACGCTGAGCGGACCAGCGCTGCAGAACAGACTCCACCGCCATGTCATCGGTGCGGTTCTTCTGCCGCGCGCTCTGCGCCTGCAGGGAAGAGAATAGATGCGCCGACTGGTGCACCTGAGCCTCACCGAGCGCGCCCTGCTCCTGCTCGCATCCGGCGCGGTACAGGTTCTCAAGAGCGGCACAGAACGCCTCAACGCTGAGCCCGTCGGCGTGCTGGCACAGACCCTCACACGTCAGAGGATGCACCTGGTAGACACCCTCGGTGGGCTGTACCGGAGGCGCCGCGTAACCCTGCGCGCGGTAACGGATGCTCTGACGGTGGCTGCCCTCACTCGCACACTCAACCCAGGCGGCACCAAAAAGCGCACCGGGTGCATGGGCGGAACTATCGCCCTCAGCGCTGCCCAGCACGCAGAGCGCCGGGGCGTTCATCTTCTGGTCACGCGGGGAAGCGAACGCACGGGATTGAGAAGACTCCGCGACCGCCCCAGAGTTCAGTGCGGTCAGCAGGGGAGCGTAGACAGCGCTCGCCTGCAGGGGCATGAGAATCAGCGGTGGAACCGAAAGCTCCGACTGCAACCTGCTCTGCAGGGCCTGCAGATACTTCTCCTGCTGCGCGCCCGGCAGACAATGCACGCTCACGCCCGGCACCACAGCCAGAGTCTGCAAGAGACTATTGGTGCGCTGCTGATCAGCGCTCTCAGTGCCAGCCAGCAGAACGTACACCGAACCCGGATAACCCGCCACCAGCTGCACCAGGTAGGCGCGCAGATGCGCCTCCTCCAGCTTCAGATAGTGACCGAGAACCGGGGTGGGTAGCGGCAGATAGTGGGGCGCATCCAGCTTCTCCAGAGTGCCCAGCGGGAGGTTGCGGCCGCGCAGGTAGGGCTGGCGCGGACCGCACCCGAGCATAATAGCCGGGTAAACGGCACCATGCAGGGTAGAGGGGCCCGAAATCGCCAGGTCGCCCGCGGTCGGCAGGGCGAGGGCACGTTCCTTCTCTTGCAGTGCCGCCTGATGAGTTTGCTGCGATGCGGCACGATTCTCCGCCCGACCACCAAAGAAATGCAGAAGCATCAGCAGCGAAGAGGCCGCAGACATCAGCAGAAGGAACCACATGCCGGTTACCAGCGCAATAATCAGACCCACCACAATCGGCAGGCACACGCTCAACAGAATCTGCTTGAGCTTACGCGGCGCGGGAGGGTTCACCACCACCGGCTCAAAGGGGTTTCCGGCATCGCCCAGGGGAGCGAGCATCTGCGTGGGCTCGCCAGAGGAAGAACCTGGGGAAGAGCCGAGGGAAGAACCGGGGGTAGCGGTGGCGCTCGTCTTCTTGGCGGTGTGTTCGCGGTCGGCGCTGGGTGAGGTGAGCATGCAGAGTGAGGAGCCGAGGCGGAAAGGCTCGTCCCAGCGCAGGATGCGCGGCTCGGTGCTCTGCACCTTCTTACTGTCCTGTGTGTTCTTAGTGCCCTGTGCCTTCTCGCTGCCCTCGCTTGCGGCGGGGCGTTTCTCGATCCAGCGGATGCCGGAGCTGTCGGCGTAGAAGTTGCCGTGTACCGGCTTGAGGAAGGGGTCTTGCAGGTGAATGTGGTGCGGCTGTTCTCCTCCACGGGCAGGTAGTGCCGCCCTGCCGAGGCTGGTGCGACCGCGGCTGATGGGGAAGGTTGCGCCCGCGTCGGGTCCGCGCAGAATGTGCAGGAGGCTGACGGCGGGCGCGCCCGGAGTTTGAGATTCGTTCGGAATGTGGCTGTTTGGCGCAATCGAAGCGCCGGCGGGGTCCTTATCATGTGCAGGGCGTAGCTGGAACGTCGTCTCCTGTGCCTGAGCGTGCGCGCCGGGTGCAGGGTGTTGCAGAGCTTGGTTGAGTGCCTGCTCTAGAGCCTGCTGGTGTGCGCTACCGGGGCGCAGCTGTATTCCGGTGGGTGCCGCCTCGCCGTCGAGTCGGAGTACGCGGGGGTAGGGGAGGGGGGTGTTGTGGTGGTCGAGAAAGAAGAGAGTCATACCCTCAGAAAACATTAAAAAGCATTAAGGCTCAATAAATTGTCTGTATATAAACTAAAGTATTCGTATTTTTTGAATTTTTTGCTCTATTTTTCGAAAAATTGTGGATAAACCACCTCAATCACCTCTCGCATACACCGGTGCGCATCCCCAAAAGTGCTGATGGGGGTACTTCTTTGTAGTGTGTGAGAGCCATGAAACGCCCCCTCGAACCACCCCTTGCGCCTACAGTTCTAGGTGGCGGCTAATTACCGCCGCAACTAGGGCAGGGTGAATATTTACCCGTAAATAAAATTCCTTCACTATGAGTAGACCGTAAAAATACGCAGAAGAAAGAACTGTCTCAGACCGGCTTGACCTCGGGGTTCGCGAAGAATATTCACACAGAGAAAGAGTGTGCGAACAATAGTCCAAAAGCCCCTAAAAGCACGTCATAAGTATGCGTAGTGCTTGATAAACAGGTATCTTAGATTATGACTATATCCATCACGGGAGGGGCTTTTTGCACCCACCCGTGCGGATTGCGGCGCGACTGAGAACCCTCGGATGTGTCCAATCTGGTAGGTGAATACCGCCCTCGCAGAAGCGGCGGTGCGCCGTGATAATACAGGAGAAAACATTGACCGCTGACCTCGTAGTAGTCGGTTCGGGCCTCTTTGGCCTGACCATCGCAGAACAGGCTGCCACTGAGCTGGGCCTGAAGGTTGCCCTGCTGGACCGCCGTTCCCACATCGGTGGTAACGCATACAGCGAGAAGGAGAAGCAGACCGGTATTGAGGTGCACCGCTACGGTGCGCACCTGTTCCACACCTCCAACGAGCGTGTCTGGGAGTACGTGAACCGTTTCACCGAGTTCACCAACTACGTGCACCGCGTGTACACCCGCCACAACGGCATCGTCTACCCCATGCCGATTAACCTGGGTACCATCAACCAGTTCTTCAACGCAGCTTACTCTCCCGCAGAGGCAAAGGCGCTCATCGCTGAGCAGGCTGGTGAGCTGGCTGGTACCGACCCGCAGAACCTGAACGATAAGGGTATCTCCCTGATTGGTCGCCCCCTGTACGAGGCGTTCATCAAGCACTACACCGCTAAGCAGTGGCAGACCCCGCCGGAAGAGCTGCCCGCATCCATCATTTCTCGCCTGCCGGTTCGCTACAACTACGACAACCGCTACTTCAATGACAAGTACGAGGGTCTGCCCGTTGACGGCTACGCAGCGTGGCTGGAGCGTATGGCGGCGCACCCGAACATTGAGGTGCACCTGAACACTGACTTCTTCGAGCCCGGTCACCAGTACTCTCGTGAGAACGTCCTGGGTCAGATTCCCGTGGTCTACACCGGCCCGGTTGACCGCTACTTCGACTACGCTGAGGGCGACCTGTCCTGGCGTACCATCGACCTGGAAGAAGAAGTCCTGCCGATTGAGGACTTCCAGGGCTGCTCCGTGATGAACTACCCCGATGCTGATGTTCCGTTCACCCGCATCCACGAGTTCCGTCACTTCCACCCCGAGCGTGACTACACCAAGGACGCAACCGTCATCATGCGCGAGTACTCTCGCTTCGCGAACAAGGGCGACGAGCCGTACTACCCGGTCAACACCTCCGTGGACCGTGAGAAGCTGCTGGCGTACCGCGACCTGGCTAAGGGCGAGAACAACGTGCTGTTCGGCGGCCGCCTGGGTACCTACAAGTACCTGGATATGCACATGGCTATCGGTGCTGCACTGTCCATGTTCGACAACAAGATCCGCCCGCACTTCGCTAACGGTGCGAAGATCGAGTCCGGTGGTGTTGACGCATAACCATGGCTGATAAGACTTTGAAGAACCTGCAGCGGGTTATTTTCCCGAGCGCGGTTGAGACTGACGTCGTGCCCCTGTACGTGGACGCGAGTGTCGCAACCGGCGTTCAGCTGCCTACCCGTATTGACGGTGACGCTTCGACCTCCATTGCGGAGGCGATGAACACCTCCGGTCAGTCTGTGTCGAACGCTAGCGCGAACCGTGATGCCGCGAACAGCCTGAACAGCCGCCGCTCCATCACCGTAAACGCGGGCCAGAGCCTGTCTTTCGGCACGTACTTCAACGCGTTCCCCGCCTCGTACTGGCGCCGCTGGACTGACCTGCAGAAGGTCGTACTGAGCGTTCAGACTCGCGGCGAGGGCATGGTCATTGTGTACAAGTCCAACGGCCGTGGCGTGATTCAGCGCGTGGATGCGAAGCTGCTCTCCGGCGAGGAGACCAACACCTTCACCCTGCCCCTGGCACCGTTCGGTGACGGCGGCTGGTACTGGTTCGACCTGGCTGGCACCGGCGACCTTGAGCTGATTGAAGCGAACTGGCTGGGCGACATTGAGCCCCGCGCAGACGTGAAGGCTGGTCAGGCGACGGTGCAGATTACCACCATGAACAAGGTGGAGTACTGCATCAACAACATTCGTGCTCTGGGTGAGAGCCCCGAGATTTTCGATGCTGTGCACGAGTTCCTGATTGTGGATCAGGGCACCCAGAAGGTGCAGGATCACGAGGATTTCGAAGAGGTCGTCAAGCCCCTCTCCGGTAAGTTCCGCATCATTAACCAGGGCAACCTGGGTGGTTCCGGTGGCTTCTCGCGCGGCATGTTCGAGGCTGTCAACAACGGTTCCGATTACGTGCTGCTGCTCGATGACGACGTTATCGTTGAGCCCGAGTCGATTCTGCGTATGGTGACCTTCGCGAACTACTGCAAGGAGCCCACCATCGTGGGTGCGCACATGTTCGACATGTTTGACCGTTCGGTCCTGCACGCGTTCGGTGAGGTTGTTGACCCGTGGCGTAACTTCTACGCTAAGCCGCACGATGACATGGCGATGGGCCACAACCTGGGTCACCACAACCTGCGTAACACCCCGTGGCTGCACCGCCGCGTGGACGTGGACTACAACGGCTGGTGGATGTGCCTCATCCCGACCGCCGTCATTAAGGAAATCGGTCTGTCCTTGCCTCTGTTCCTGAAGTGGGATGACGCTGAGTACGGTCTGCGCGCTAAGGCTGCGGGCTTCGCTACCGTGTCCTTCCCCGGTGCGGGCGTGTGGCACGTGTCCTGGACCGATAAGGATGACTCGGTCGGCTGGCAGGCGTACTACCACGAGCGCAACCGCCTCATTACGGCGCTGCTGCACTCACCCTTCGATAAGGGTGGCCGCGTGCTGCTGGAGTCCCTGTTCTTGGACGTCAAGCACACCCTGTCCATGCAGTACTACACCGAGGCTGGCCGCCTGATGGCGCTGGAGGATCTGCTCTCCGGCCCCGATCACCTGCACCCCTCGCTCTCGCAGCGTCTGCCGGTGATTCGTGCGATGGCTAAGGAGTACCCGGAGTCTCAGGTGAAGCCGAACGTGGATGACTTCCCGGCTATCCAGACGAAGAAGCCTCCGTTCCGTGGCCGCCGTTCCTTCGCGTCCCCCGGTTACAAGAAGCTTGCTTCGTGGACCGCAAAGACTGTTGCTCGTCAGCTGTTCAAGCCGGTGAGCGAAGAGGCGAAGGCTCACCCGCAGATTCAGCTGAACTACGGTGAGACTAACTGGTGGACCCTGTCGAAGTTCGATTCGGCTCTGGCGACTAACGCTGAGGGTACCGGCCTGTTCTGGTACCGCCGCGACCCCGAGCAGCTCAAGTCGAAGCTGGCTCAGGCAGCTAAGCTGCACGTCCAGCTGGTGACCGGCTGGGAGCAGCTGCGTGAGCAGTATCGTTCGAAGGCTGCAGAGGTTGCGTCCTACGATGCGTGGGCTAAGACCTTTGCTGAGCATACGGATTCTGAGCTGACCCGATGAGCGATCTGAAGTCTGTTCCCCTGAAGGCGCCCGGTCGCGGCCGCGGCATCCTGGATGCGATGAAGAATCGCTACCTGCTTCGACTTCTGGTCGATAAGGAAATCCAGGTCCGCTACCGCGGCTCGGTGCTGGGTATTTTGTGGTCGTACATTAAGCCGGGTGTGCAGTTCCTGGTGTTCTACATTGCCATGGGTCTTTTCCTTGGCCTGGAACGCGGTATGCACAACTATGCGGTGTACCTGTTCTCGGGCATGATTGCTATTAACTTCTTCTCGGAAGGTTTTGGTAATGGTGCTCGCGCCATGGTGGTTAACAGTGCTCTGATTCGCAAGATTTACCTGCCGCGTGAGTTGTTCTCGCTGTCTACGGTGTGGGTGGCTCTGGTGCATTTTGTGCCGCAGATTGTGGTCATGCTCCTGGCATGCTTTGCGGTGGGCTGGCATCCGTCCGCGTTGGCTTTCGGGTCGATTCTGGCGGGCATGCTCATCGTGATGCTGTTGTCCTATGGTCTGGGTCTGATTTTCGGTGTGGCGAACGTGTTTTTCCGAGATTCGGAGAACATCGTGGACATGCTGCTGATGGTGGCTACCTGGTTCTCGCCGGTGCTGTACTCCTGGACCATGGTGCGTGACACCCTGTACCCGTGGGTGTTCAACGTGTTCATGATTAACCCGCTGACCGTTGCGGTGGAGCTGTTCCACTATGGCTTCTGGCATCCGACGCTCCGTCCTGAGGATTTGGCGCTTCCTGCTTCGCAGGTGGTTCCGCATCTCTTCAGCTTCTGGACTCCGATTGCCATTGGTATTTCTCTGCTGACCGTTTTGATTGGTGATTTGCTCTTCCGTAAGTTTGAAGGCAACTTCGCCCAGGAGCTCTGATTCTGTGGATATTAAGAAGCTTGAGTTCCCGCCGGTGAGCCCGGACGCTCCCGTGGTAATTCACGTGGAGAATTTGGTGAAGCGCTTCGTTCTGCGCCACACCCGTTCGATGAAGGAAGCTTTTGTGTGGCTGATTAAGGGCCGCAAGGGTGATCTTTCGGAGAAGTTCAATGCGCTCAACGGCGTGAGCCTGGATATTCGTCAGGGCGAGCGTGTAGCTCTGCTGGGTCTGAATGGCTCGGGTAAGTCCACGCTGCTGAAGATGATTTCTGGCGTGATGCGCGCCGATGAGGGTGAGGTTCTCACTCGTGGCAATATTGCGGGTCTGATTGAGGTGGGCGCTGGTTTCCACCCGGATCTGACCGGCCGCGATAACGTGTACCTCAACGGTGCAATCTTGGGTATGACCAAGGAGGAGATTGAGGCTTCCTTCGATTCGATTGTGGATTTCGCTGAGATTCACGACTTTATCGATACCGAGGTGAAGTTCTACTCTTCGGGTATGTACCTGCGTCTGGCGTTCTCGGTTGCGGTTCATACGAACCCGGATATCTTCCTGGTGGATGAGATTCTTGCGGTGGGCGATGAGCCGTTCCAGAAGAAGTGTATTGCGAAGATTCAGGAGCTGTGCTCTGCCGGTAAGACTCTTGCCGTGGTGAGCCATGACCTGGATTTGGTTTCTAAGATTTGTGACCGCGGCGTGGTGCTGGAGCACGGTAACCTGCGTTTTGACGGTCCGATTAAGGAAGCCGTGAAGGTGATTCGTGGCGGCAACTAGCCGCTAGGTGATTGCTGGTGATGGGGCGTGTATTCTCGATGGGGGAGTGCACGCCCCTTTACTGTGCCTGGGAAGGAGCGCCCGAAAGTTGCGCTCGGGAAGGCGCTGCTGCTGGGTAGGGTTCTTGCGGTTTAGTAGAGGAAGCTGCGGGGTTTTAAGACGAAATGTTACGTGTGCACCAAGTGCAATATGGCAGTGATTAACGGTGAGCGGTTCGAGGTGCGTACCTGCAACTGTTCTGCAAGTCACAGCTGACTAGGCGTTTTGAATATTGGTGCACGTTAGGTAACGATATGTGCAATTCTATGCATCAAAAATACTCAAAATACTATACTCGTAAATATTAAGGGGTGTTTTATTACATTTTGATAAATTTGATGTGCTGAGGGTAGGGTGATGGTGGCATTGATGTATCAATGCTTCACCGTATTCCACACAACCACACCACACAGCATCGGATCATTTCAATGGAGAACACCGTACTGGATACCCGGGCGGAGCATCTAACCCTGCTCGAGGAGAATATCCGTGAGGCAATGCGTCACCGCAGCCTGGACCCGCACGAGGACCAACATGCGGTGCGTGGGCTCATTGACGAGCACCTGAGCGATTATGAGCAGCGGCGCACCCGCATTTCCCTGCCGGATTTGGGCGACCGCGAATCCGTGATTCAGCGCTTGCACGATGAAATCTGCGGCTTCGGCGTGATTCAGCCGTTCCTCGATGATGAGAGCGTTGAAGAAATCTGGATCAACTCTCCCGACGAAATCTTTATCGCCCGCAACGGCGAAAGTGAATTGACCGGTCTGCACCTGAGCACTGAGGCAATCAATAGTCTGCTGGAGCGCATGCTCAAGCCTTCGGGTCGTCGTGTGGACCTTTCCTCCCCTTTTGTTGATGCATCCCTGCCGGATGGCTCCCGACTGCACGCGGTGATTCCGGATATTACTCGCAGGCACACGAGCATCAATATTCGTAAGTTCGTGGTGCGTGCCCGCCGCCTGCCCGACCTGGTGCGTATGAACTCTCTGAGCGCCGGCGCGGCGTCCCTGCTACACGCGGCGGTGGAGAGCGGCATGAACATCCTCGTTTCGGGCGCAACCCAGGCGGGTAAGACCACGATGCTGAACTGCCTGTCTGCATCCATTCCGCCGCGTGAGCGCGTGATTACGTGCGAAGAAATCTTTGAGCTCGCGGTTCCACTACGCGATGTGGTGGGTCTGCAATGCCGCCAGCCGAACCTTGAGGGCACCGGCGCGATTGAGCTGCGCCGCCTGGTCAAGGAGGCTCTGCGTATGCGCCCGGACCGCATCCTTATTGGTGAGGTGCGTGAGGCGGAGTCCCTGGATATGCTCATTGCGCTCAACGCGGGTCTGCCGGGTATGTGCACGATTCACGCGAACTCGGCGCGTGACGCGGTGACCAAGATTTGTACCCTGCCGCTGCTGGCGGGCGAGAATATTTCCTCGGCGTTCGTGGTGCCGACCGTGGCGTCCTGCTTTGACATTGTGGTGCATTGCGGCCGCGATTCGCGCGGTCAGCGTCAGGTCGAAGAGATCAGCATGCTGGGTGGCCGCGTTGAGGACGGCGTGATTGAGATGTCCCCGCTGTTTGTGCGCCGTGACGGTCAGATGGTGTGTGTGGCGTTGGAGCTGCCGAACCCGGACCGTTGGATTCGTGCCGGTCACCGTCCTGAGCAGGTGCTGGCGGCGGCGAAGGCGGGTCAGTAATGCCTCTGTTTCTGAGCCTGATTTTGGGGTTGGGCGTCTGCCTGATTTACCTTTCCTGCTTTCCTGATAACGGCAAGCCGCCGAAGCCGAGTAACGACCCGGCGCTGGTTGTGGCGTTGCGTAAGGCGGGTATGCATTCGCTGACTCCTCGCACGTTCATGTGGGTGAGCGTTGCCAGCGGTGTGACTGCCTCGGTTCTGCTGCTGATGCTTACTCAGCTTTTGCCGCTGGGTCTGCTGGGCCTGATTGGTGGTTTTGCGGCGCCTCGCGTGATCGTGAATCATCGTGCCCGCGCGGCGGATGCCCGTATTTGGCAGTTGTGGCCGGATGCGGTGGACCACCTGCGTTCGGCGATTCGTGCAGGTTTGTCCTTGCCGGAGGCGCTGATTCAGCTTTCGTACCGCGGCCCGGAAGAGCTGCGTGATGCCTTTGCCCATTTCTCGCGTGATTACCGTGCGTCGGGTGAGTTCGTGCCGTCGCTGAACCGTTTGAAGGAGTACCTCTCTGACCCGGTGGCGGACACCATTATTGAGGCGTTGAAGATTGCCCGTGAGGTGGGTGGTTCGGACCTGGGTAAGCTGCTGGGCACGCTGAGTGATTTTCTGCGTGAGAATGCGCGTACCCGTTCGGAGCTTCTGGCTCGCCAGTCGTGGACTGTGAATGCGGCTCGTCTCTCCTGTGTGGCGCCCTGGTTTGTGCTGTGCCTGATGGCGACTCAGCCTGCCGCGCGCATGGTGTATAACTCGTTTGCCGGTGCGATGCTGATGATTGCCGGTGCCGCTATTTCTTTGGCGGCGTACCGTCTGATGCTGCGTATTGGTGAGTTGCCGCGTGAACGGAGGGTTTTCGGGTGAACCTGCCTCTGATTTTTGGTCTACTGTTGGCGACCGGCATGGGTCTGATTCTTTCGTCGGTGCTGAATACTCGCAGTATTTCGTTCTCTGATCGTGTGGCGTCGCAGCTGCGCGGTGAGACTCTGCGTGAGTCGCTGTTGAAGGAGCAGGAGCGCCGTGAGCCGAGCCTGCTGGAGGCGATTTCGGCGTTCTGCGCGCCGCTTCTGCGTTCGCTGTCTTCGTCGTTGAGCGGCTCGTCGCTGAGTGATAGTTCGGTGCAGGAGCGTCTGCGTCGTGCTGGCTCTTCGCAGAGTGTGAGCGCGTTTCGTGCTGAGCAACTGCTGTGGGCTCTTGCCGGTGTGACCGTCATGAGTGCCCTGACCGTCATTGGCGTGGTGCAGGAGCGTTTCTCCATCCTGGTGGCTCTTGTGCTGGTGCTGGTGAGCGGTTTGAGCGGCTTCCTGGCGCGTGACTGGTGGCTAGGCGAGGCGGTGACTAAGCGTGAGAAGCAGCTGGTTGCTGAGTTCCCGGCGCTGGCGGAGATGATGGCGCTGTCAGTGACGGCGGGCGAGTCGGCGCTGGCGGCTTTGGAGCGTATCTGTTTGACCTCTCGCGGCGAGTTGGCTCGTGAGTTTTCTGAGATTTTGGCGCAGACCCGCACCGGCGTTTCTCTGCTGAGTGCGCTGCAGGAGTTCGCGGAGCGTACTCGCGTTCCGGCGTTGAGCCGCTTCGTTGAGGGTATTGCTGTTGCGATTGAGCGCGGTACCCCTCTGGCTGATGTGTTGCGTGCGCAGGCTCAGGATGTGCGCGATAACGCTAAGCGTGAGCTGATGGAAACAGCCGGTAAGAAGGAGATTGCGATGCTCGCCCCGGTGGTGTTTTTCATCCTGCCGCTGACCGTAATTTTTGCGGTCTTCCCGGGCCTGTCGCTCATGCGTTTGAACTTTTAGATTTTGCGGCGGGTACACACCGTACCGGCTGCACCGCGGTGGGCTGGGCTGATTGCCCGGTGCGCCGCACCAACCACACACTACACCCTTTGATAGAAGGAGAAAATCATGTTCCGTCGTTTCCGCACCACCCTCACCGTGCTGATTGCCCTGGCTATCGCATCCGTGCTGGCTCTGCGCCTGAAGAACAAGCAGGATGACCCCGAGCGCGGCGACGTGCCCGGCTGGGTCATGATCACCATGATGAGCGCCGTGCTGGTTGCCGCTATCTTGGCGATTGCTCAGCCCGCTCTGACCAAGATGTTCAACGACGCGATTGCTCTGGTTCACCAGTAATGCGTAAGCCCCGCATCGCTTCTGAGCTGACTGCCGCTGAGCTATCCTCCGCGGAATATTCTGTGGAGGATAGCGAGCGCGGTGACGCCAGCACGGAATTCGTCATGGTCGGTGCCCTGCTGGTGTTGCTGACCATGGCGATTCTGCAGGTTTCTTTCGCCCTGTATGCACGAACCATGCTGGTGGATGCTGCGGCGGCTGGGGCACGGTACGGTACGATGCGTGACCGCACTCCGCAGGAAGGCATGGAGCGTACCCGTCAGATGATTGAGGGGGTTCTTCCGTCTTCGTATGCTGAGAATATTTCGTACCGTCAGAGTAGTGATTCTACGGGTGTGCGCACTTTGGAGGTGACGGTGAAGTCTCCGTTGCCGGTGCTGGGCCCGTGGGGTTTTCCGGATTCTATTGAGGTGAAGGGGCATGCGATTTATGCGGAGCATCGTTCCGGTGATTAGTGGCTTTTCGCTTCGGCAGCGTGTGAAGGAACGCCTGAAGGGCCGGTCTGACCGGCGTCTTGCTAGCCAGCAAAACCCCGAAGAGGGGAGCGCCATTGTGGAGTTCCTGGGTCTGGGTATTACTCTGCTCATCCCGGTGCTCTACGGCATTTTGACGATTTTTAGCTTGCAGTCTTCGGTGATGGCGGCTCATGCGGCGAGCGCCCAGGTGGTGCTATATGTGCAGGAGCAGCCGCAGGACTCGTCGGTTGGCCCGGATTTGGCTCAACGTCTGGCGGTGCATGCTGCCGCGGATTACGGGGTTGAGCCTTCCGATGTGAGCGTGTCGTTGAGCTGTGCGTCGGGGGAGTGCGTCTCGGGTACGAAGGCGTACGCCACGGTGACGGTTCAGGCGCGTTTGCCGCTTCTGCCTTCGTTTATGGGTGGCGGCGTGATTCCGGTGAGTTCTCATGCGACGAGTTGGGGGTCTGGTCATGCTGATTCCTAATGGTTCGCCGGCTCGCCTGTTCGTGGCTGTACGGGAACGGTATGCCCAAGCTCGTGCCCGTGTGCAGAGCCGTGCGCTCGCCTCAGGCCGCCTTGCTTCTGACCGCCTCGCCTCAGACACGGAAGAGGGCAGCATTGCCCCGCTGATTGTGGGCATGCTGGCGTTGCTGCTACTCATCGGTTCGGTGACGGTGGCGATTACGGGTGCGTATCTGCAGACTCAGCATCTGCAGGATGTGGCGGACGCTCAGGCGAACTCGATTACCCGCACGATGCGCACTCCTGATGAAGCGAATGGTTCGGCGGCGTGGGAGTATGCGAGTGCGTACCTGGCTGAGGTTCAGCCGGGGCAGGATTTTCATGCGTTGCGTCTGGAGAACGTGTCCGTGGATTCTGACCATAGCGTGCACGTGTACCTGTCGGCTCGTATTCGTCCGCCGCTGCTGTCGATTCTGGTGCCTGATGGTATTGAGGTAACCGCTCACGGTTCGTCGCGTTTGAAGACGAGCCAGGGTCCGTCCACTGATTAGTGCGTCCATCAAGGGCGTACGGGCTTATCGGCGCACGGGCATATCGGTTCACTCGCTTATTGGTGTGTTGTGAGCCCCTTAGACTGCGAGGGTGCATCCGCAAGGTAGTGTAACGGCTAGCGGATGCGCCCTCGTTTTATGCCCTTTTTATGTCTTCGTTGTGCGGGTTCTGCCCTCTGTCTGCCTTATCCTTCTGCGCTGTGGGCTGTTGCGGGCTGTAACGGCGGGACTTTCTGGCCGTTTCGCGATAGTGTTAAAAGCTATGGCATCCTTCGACTTTTCTGCTGAGATTAAAGAGCTTCGCGCGATCTTCGACTCTATTGCTGCTGTCAGCGATATTGAGGGGATTGAGCGCGCCATTGAGGACCTGTCTGCGCAGGCTGCCGCACCCGATTTGTGGGATGACGTGGAGAACGCGCAGAAGGTGACGAGCGCGCTGTCGTATAAGCAGTCGGAGCTGAATCGTCTGCGTTCGCTGTCTTCTCGCATTGATGATGTTGAGGTGATGGTGGAACTTGCCGAAGCGGAGGATGAGGAGACTGCCGCCGAGCTGCTCGCTGATGCTGAGCGTGAGTGCGGTGAGATCCGCGCCAAGCTGGAAGAGCTTGAGGTGCTGGTGCTGCTGTCGGGTGAGTACGATCAGCGTGAGGCTGTGGTGACGATCCGTTCGGGCGCCGGCGGCGTGGATGCTGCTGATTTCGCGGAGATGCTGCTGCGCATGTACCTGCGTTGGGCGGAGAAGAACGGCTACCCGACGAAGGTTCTGGACACCTCCTACGCTGAGGAGGCGGGCCTGAAGTCGGTGACCTTCGAGGTGAACGCACCGTACGCTTTTGGCCGCCTGTCGGTGGAGGCGGGTACTCACCGCCTGGTGCGTATTTCGCCGTTCGATAATCAGGGCCGCCGCCAGACCTCGTTCGCGGCGGTTGAGGTAATTCCTCTGATTGAGCAGACGGATGCTATTGAGATTCCCGAGTCTGAGATTAAGGTGGATGTGTTCCGCTCCTCGGGCCCGGGTGGTCAGTCGGTGAATACGACGGATTCGGCGGTGCGTATGACTCACTTGCCGACCGGTATTGTGGTGTCGATGCAGAATGAGAAGTCGCAGTTGCAGAACCGTGCGGCGGCTTTGCGTGTGCTGCAGTCTCGCCTGTTGCTGTTGCGTAAGGAGCAGGAGGACGCGAAGAAGAAGGAGCTTGCCGGTGATATTAAGGCAAGCTGGGGTGATCAGATGCGCTCCTATGTTCTGCATCCGTACCAGATGGTGAAGGATCTGCGTACTGGCTATGAGGAGGGTAATACCTCTAATGTTTTGGATGGCGGTTTGAACGCCTTTATTGATGCTGGTATTCGCTGGCGTGCTTCGGGGCGCGCGGCTGAAGAGAGCTAAGACGTATAAGGATTGAGTGATGGCTCAGAAAAAGAAGAAAGACGCGAAGAAGGACCCGAATAACGCGATTATTGCCCAGAATAAGAAGGCTCGCCACAACTACAACATTGTGGATACCTATGAGGCGGGTATTGTTCTGCTGGGTACTGAGGTGAAGTCTCTGCGTGATGGTGGGGCGTCCATTGTGGATGGTTTCTGCCAGGTGACCGATAACGAGTTGTGGCTCGAGGGTATTCATATTGCGGAGTATGGTTACGGTACGTGGACGAACCATGCGGCTCGTCGTCGCCGTAAGCTGCTGCTGCATCGTTCTGAGATTAATAAGTTGGCGCAGAAGCTGAAGGAGACCGGTTACACGGTGGTTCCGTTGAAGCTGTACTTCTCGAATGGTCGTGCGAAGGTTGAGATTGCTTTGGCGACCGGTAAGCGTGAGTACGATAAGCGTCAGGCTTTGCGTGAGCGTCAGGATGACCTGGAGGCGCGCCGCGCGATGCGTTACCGCAACCTCGGCTAGGGCTGAGGCAACGGCCGGGGTGCACGGCTGCTCCAGGAACTTGCCGGTAGGGTCTAGGCGCGGTTCCTCGCGTATAATGGTTGAAAATTCGCGGCGTACCGCGAGCACCATACGTTTTTGAGGAGACACATGTCTGAGAACCCGAACTACCAGCAGAACCCGGGCGAGTTCATCCCCGCACCGCAGCAGGCACCCGCATACAACATGCAGGGCGGCTACCCCGGCTACCAGCCGACCCCGAGCTCGGCTCTGGCGATTGCTTCGCTGATTCTGGGCATTATTGGTCTGCTGACTGGCTGGCTGATTTTCGGCGGTGCGCTGGGCCTGGTTGGCGTGATCCTGGGTATTGTTGCCCTGGTGAAGGTGAAGAACGGTACCGCTTCCGGTAAGGGCATGGCGATTGGCGGTATTGTCACCGGTGCGCTGGGCATGATTGGTGCTGTTGTCATGCTGATTCTGGGCCTGATTGGCATTGGTATGCTCAGCGAGTGTGCTGAGCATGCTGTGCAGGATTCGAACGGCAACTACGTGTGCACTGTGAATGGTCATACTCAGACTTTGGACCCTGATGAGTACCGTACTCTGCGCCGCTAAGTCGCGTTGAGTATATAGAGATGTGAAGGGACCGAATAGTGTTGAGCTATTCGGTCCCTTGCTCTTTTTCGGCGCTGAATTTGTTCAATTGGCGGGCTTAAAGTGCTGATTCTGGAATCTTGGACTTCATAGGTGACCCCAATGACGGCTTATTTATATAATGGAACCGGACTCAGCGCGCAACGGTGCGTTGGGCGAGTATAAATTGTTCGCTGCAACTGTGAAGGAAAGAACGACGGATGTCTGAGAATAACTACGGAAACAACCAGGGGAACGCACAGAACCCCTACGCTGCTCAGCAGCCTAATTCTTCCGCCCAGAGCTCGTACGGTCAGGATTACGGCCAGGCTCCTGCAGCGCAGAACACTTACGGCCAGGATTACGGTCAGAGCGCATCCGCTCAGAACACCTACGGCCAGACTCAGCAGCAGAACGCTACTCCGCAGAACTCGGCTCAGCAGAGCCAGTACGGCCAGTTTGGTGCGCAGCCCTCTTCGCAGAATGCTTACGGCCAGAACGCTGCCCAGGGTGCTTCGGCACAGAACACCTACGGTCAGCAGCAGTACGGCTACGGTCAGGACGCATCCTACCAGACGCAGCCCGCTCAGCAGAACCAGTACGGTTACGGCCAGGAAGCCTCGTACCAGGCTCAGCCCGCTGACTACAACTACCAGCAGAACTCTTACCAGCAGCAGCCCCAGCAGGATGCTTACGGTTACGGCCAGCCCGCGGGTTACCCGTATGCGGCTCCCGTGACGAAGAAGGCTCCCGGCATGGCGCTGGCTGCGATGATCCTCGGTATTGCGGCTGTGCTGACCGGTTTCCTCGTGTTTGGTATTCTGCTGGGTATTGCTGCGATTATTCTGGGTGCGCTGTCCCTGAAGAAGACTAAGGAAGTTGGCGCGGGTAAGGCATTCGCACTGACCGGTATTATTACCGGTGCGGTGTCTGTCCTGATTTCGATTTGCATGCTTTTCGTATACATTTCTTTCTTCCAGACCGCTGAGAAATGCCTTGAGGTTGGTACCGAGGATGGTCACGGTAACGTGGTCTGCCAGATTGGTGACAACCCGAACAACCGCATGACTGTTCCGGCTCACCGCTAAGGTTTGACCGCCTAATTTTGACTACCCAGTGCGGTACGCGAACGGGGTGGGGCTCCCAGAATTCTGGGGCGCCTCACCCTGTTTTTTATGCGCTGTGTCAGGCTATGGTGTTGCTGCTGCGCTGATCTGTTCGCTTTATTCGCCTCTAGCGGAGGGTGTACCTGCGTGGGTGGGGGACTTGCACGCCGTTAAACATCTTAGATATACTGAATCTCTACCGTGTTTGAATGGCACCGCGGCATCAAGGTATGTCGAGGAAAACTTTCAGAAGACGGTGGGCTTTTTGATAAAAGCATAGGGGGATGATCGGTTTCGACGATGTGAGTTGAGATGGGTGAAGCGTGCCGAGGATGCAGGGTTATCTCGTTAACGCCCTCTGCAAAAAATTAAGTGCAGAATCTAAGCGCACTGACTTCGCACTCGCTGCCTAAGCGCGAGTTGCCGTCTGTCGGCCTGAGCATGCCTTTGGCTCAGTTACCGGCATCGACTTAAAAGGCCACTGCTGCTAGCCCTTGTTGCGGGGGTTAGCGGGACTTTTACGTGACTAGGTTCGTCGGTATATGTGTTTATGCAAGTACCGGAGCCGAAAAGTAGCGTTCGCATAAACTGCGCACGGAGAAGCCCCGTTGACGCCACATCGGACCGGGGTTCGATTCCCCGCATCTCCACGATCTCCCAACCGTCCGCTATCCCGTATGGGGTGCGGCGGTGATTATCGGTTCCAATCCAGAGGAAGAACCGCGGTAGGTTTCTACCACCCGGCAGGACGCTCCACGGCGGCACCTGCCGGGTATTTTTATGCCCAATTGTCGGTCTGTTCTCGGGTGTACCTGCGTGGGTGTATCGGCGTGCCCGAGGTTTGGGGGTCGCCTCTACGAACTCACCATCACCTGGACCAAGGCCGCTAAACCCAACACCAGCCAGACCTACCCCAACCAGGGCGGGCTGGCCGCTTTTTCACCAGTCCTAACGCTCCACCAAATGGTGGGGCCTTTCTCATACCCACATCACTTACACCCCGTGGTTAGTCCAATGAGTTCCCGGTCGGAGAACTTGCCACTGTCATCGTTTGTCGAAGGAACCTGCCCGTGATGCGTCGCTTGGAAACCTACGAGCCGACCCCGGTTCATGGCCGCCGGCTCCCACTGAGACAAACGCGCTGCTGATTATGCGGTGGCATTCATTCAAGCATTGACCCACAAGAAGGGCTGCTGGGCCGGCAAACCCTTCGAACTGATTGACTGGCAAGAGCAGATCATCCGCGACCTGTTCGGCACCCTCAACCCGGATGGTTACCGCTAGTTCAACACCGCCTATGTGGAGATACCCAAGAAGATGGGCAAGAGCGAGCTCACCGCAGCCATCGCACTGCTACTCACATGTGGGGATGGTGAGGAGCGAGCCGAGGTCTACGGGTGCGTCCATATCCTGGCCGAAGCCGTCGCCTCGCCGCTGCTCCACCTCTATCAAGAGAGGGCGGGTACTACGGGTGGCAAGGAGCGTGCCACCGCTCATCCGCTGTACCAGGCGCTCCATGATGAGCCCAACAGCGAGATGACCCCCACCACTGTTGTGCAGTGGCCTGCACTGCTCGCCTGGGTCGAGACCGGCTGCTACGTCGTAGGCGGCGATAACCTGCCGAGCGCGTCTGACTTCGAGGAGAGATATTGCGGTTGCTGGGAGTCGTTCACTGACTATGCTGCCCAGCTGGCTGAGGATATCGACTTAATTGACGGATGGTATGAGGAGGTACAGCGCTACTTCAACTGGGAGGCATGGACTCATGACCTCAAGTTCGACTACACCGTTGCGGATGCCCCTGACGGCGGAGTCTTCATCTACAGATTGTTCTGAGGCTAGGCCTCGGTCGCCACATGGTGACCGAGGTCTAGCTTTTCCTACCGCCCCTCACCGTCACAGTGTCCACTGAAGTTAGTATCCTAATTTTGCTACACTATTAGCTATTGGACATCTATTATGGAACACTTCAACCCGGCTTTTCAGCCTCCGTTGCCGTGCTCCTTGCGCTGTGTCCATAAACGAGCGATTCTGTACGGGTCGCGCAGGGATTGTCGTTAGGATGAGTGTTCGTGACTAGTGGCCTGCAGTCGTATCTGCTACATCGAGGTGATGTCCTCGACGCCTATAAGGACTGGCCGTCTCCAGCGTGTATTATCAGCGATGGTGCCTACGGAGTCCGAGGCTTCAATGGTGACACCATCAGTGAGGACGGCCTTGTTGAGTGGTATCGGCCTCATATTGCCGAGTGGAGTGAGCGGTCGAGTCCGGGCACAGCCCTATGGTTCTGGGGTACAGAGGTGGGCTGGGCGACGGTCCATCCCGAGTTGAAGCGTCAGGGCTGGGACTACGTTCAGACTGTCATCTGGGACAAGGGGCTCAGTCACATCGCAGGCAACGTCAATGGCAAGACCATTCGACAATTTCCGGTAGTGACTGAAGTCTGCGTTCTCTACCAACGACGCTTCGAGGTTCTTGTTGATGGATCTTCTCTTGACGCTCAGGCCTGGCTGCGCCATGAGTGGCGTCGCTCTGGGCTCCCTATGTATCTCGCTAACGATGCGTGTGGCGTGAAGAGTGCGGCTACAAGGAAATATCTCACTGCTGACTGGCTCTGGTACTGGCCTCCGGGGCGTGCTATCGCGGCGATGGCCGCATATTGTAACGAGCACGGGCTGGAGAGTGGCCGTCCGTATTTCTCGCTTGACAGTGAGCGGTCTCTTACTGCCACTGAATGGGACTCAATGCGGCACAAGTGGAATCACGTGCATGGGATCACGAACGTCTGGAGCCGTCCGCCCCTTCATGACTCAGAGCGTATGAAGGGTTCTATGCGGCGAGCCGCTCCTCGCGTGTACAAGCCAACCAAGGCGAGTACGACTCATCTCAATCAGAAGCCGCTTGAACTCATGGAGAACCTCGTTCATGCTACGACTGATGTGGGTGATGTCATATGGGAACCTTTCGGTGGACTCGGAACAGGCTCGGTTGCTGCTGTCGCAATGGGCAGGCGTGCGTGCATCGCAGAGATCGATCCGTACTTTGCTGATCTCGCGTCTAAGCGGCTTCTTGTGGCTGCGAACACAAGCAGCCCGGCGGAGGAATCTGCCCGGCTCGATTGTATGAGTGAGCCCGAGACGAGTCTGGGGGCAGTCGTCAATGATTGAGGTCCCCGTCGCCAAAGAGCCTCAGCGTCTTGTGCTCGACCGCAACGATCCACTTACTAAGTTGCAGCGGGGTGTGAAATCCGCGCTCATGGCACTACCTGGCGAGTTCGACTTTGAACACACCGTAAGTGGTGTCGCTGCTACCGACTTGTTCAGCCTCAACACGTTCATGGGGGCTGGAATTGAACTTGAGGTTGTTCGCACCCTGAACAAGCTGCGGACCATCTGGGATCCCGACTCTGAGTGGTCGACATACAGTTTTGAGCGCTCCAGCCAGGCTTTCCCAGATGTGAAACTTGTCGACGGCTCGGCCGATGGTGAGAAGGCTGTTGCTCTCGGCATCGAGCTGAAGGGTTGGTGGATGCTTTCGAAGGAGGGTGTCCCCTCGCTGCGGTATGAGGTCTCCCCGGCGGCATGCGCCGATCATGACCTAGTTTGTGTCGTGCCGTGGTACTTGTCGAGCGCTGTCAGTGGCGAACCGCAAGTCGTCGAACCGTGGATTGAGTCGGCGCGCTACGCAGCCGAATGGCGAGATTATTGGTGGACTGCTATCCGAAACAGCACGGGCAATCGGACACTGAACTACCCCGAGGACGCCGAACCATATCCGACGAAGGTGGACCGTGTTTCTGTGCACCCCGCAGAGGACGGAGGGGGAAACTTTGGGCGCCTACCTCGTTGCAAGCCACTGATGGACGACTTTATCGCCAAGACGATGCGCACGCCGATCCTCGGAATATCAACGGAGGCGTGGGTGGGGTTCCTCAAACTCCACAAGGATGGTGAGGCGTCCAATCAGGCCGTACTTGATTCTCTTCGGAAGAAACTCGGCAAGAAGGAATCGAATGTCGCGCCCGACATCGCCGATAAAATCCTGTATCACCTCGAACAACTGAGAGGGCTGACGTCACCGTGAATATCGGATATGCCCGCGTCTCGATGGCCCGGCAGGGCGAGTCGCTGGACACCCAGCACTTCTTCTCCGACATTGTGTCGGGCTCGAAGTGGCAGCGCCACGGCCTCAGAATGCCCTGGCGTACATCTGCCCCGGCGACACCCTCGTTGTGCCCCGCCTCGACCGCGCGATTAGATGCGGCAGTGGACCCGCCACTGAGAGCGTGTATGACAGAAGATGCATATTTTTCATGTAATGTCAATTTACGTGTTGCATCTGACGAGACTCTCCGATAGGCTGCTGAGCAATGATGTAAGATACGTCACTATGTGACGCGGGAATGCATTCATCATAAAACTTATGAGGAATAAGAATCTGGGAGGGGTCCAATGCGTACGAAGAATATATTTACACTAGGATTTTTTCTCACTATTGTTCCGGTGTTCTGGGTGATTATCTCATTTGCCAGAGACGGGGAGTTCTTTAATCCAGTATCAATTCTAAGTGCAATTTTAGGAGGTCTTTTTGTCACTTTTGTAGCCAGAAGGACGCTTGAGAGTGATTCAAAGTTCCCTAAGGGACCTCCTAAGGGACCCCCTAAAGGACCTAGTGTGTAAAACATCGCTTAGAAGTTTCTAAGTGGTCAACGAGATGTGGTAGCAGTTTTAAAACTGCTGCCACATCTTGCTGTATATAAAGGTAATATATGAGTCTTTTATCTTGGTTTGGTCTTAAAACACCTGCTCCATCAGCACCACAGAACACCTGGTCTTTGACGAACACCGCGTTCCCCGCATCTCCACGATCTCCCAGCCGTCCGCTATCCCGTATGGGGTGCGGCGGTGATTATCGGTTCCAATCCAGAGGAAGAACCGCGGTAGGTTTCTACCACCCGGCAGGACGCTCCACGGCGGCACCTGCCGGGTATTTTTATGCCCAATTGTCGGTCTGTTCTCGGGTGTACCTGCGTGGGTGTATCGGCGTGCCCGAGGGCGCTCAGGTGACCGCATTGTAATGAGAACGTCATCAGAGAAGACGAAAACGCACCCTATGGCGTAGTATCGAAGGGTAGATATCGTTGTTCGGCGTTGATTGTTCATTCAATCTCACCGGCAACATTCGAGAGCAACCACAGAGCCACCAAACGAGCCACAGATTAGCCGGTCATAGGGATGCCGCCGCTACGATGCGGTAGCTACATGCCCGCTATGACGACCACTCAAGGACACACCATGGAAAACCAGATTCCCGCCCCCTCCTTCCCGGAGCAGAACAACGCAAACTCCCCGCAGCCGGTACCTGCAGGCGTAGCACCCGGCGCTCCCCTCGGCACAGCAACCGCTGGCCCCGCTCTGGGCGTGGCACCCGCTAACGTGCGCGACCGCGACGACAGCTACCAGCGCATCCCGGACATCTACCGGGTGCCGGCTGAACACCGCCGCCCCTACGGTGAGACCACCGGCGACTTCCGCGGCCCCGGCTACTTCTACTCCATCGGCGCGTTCGGCGCCTCCCTGGGGGCCCTGGCTCTGACCCTCTACGCGTGGGTTCAGGTCGCGGCACTCCACGCTGAGGCAAGGACCAGGTCCGGCGATTACAGCTCCTCTGCTTATAGCTCCAGCCTGAGCCTGAGCCCCAACATCATGGTGATTGCTCTGCTGCTCGTGGGCCTAATCCCGGTAGGCGTGTCTATCTGGCTTGCCATCTACTCGGCAAAGGTGAACGCCGGTCACACCACCAAGTACACCTCGAAGATGACGACCTTCAACATTCTGGCGTACATCATCTCGGGTCTGAGCCTGCTGGGTCTGCTCGGCACCCTCACGATGCTGTCCTAAACAGGCAACGCTTGCTCTCATAGCGATAATAGCGAGGCGGCGGCTTTCCACTTACCGGAAAGCCGCCGCCTCGCTATATTTTTACTGCCTCCTGCTCAGGGGAAGGGCAGACTAGGATTGGGGCGCGAGCGCCTCCAGCACCTGCTGCTGAACCGCCGCCGTATTACTTGCCACCAGGGACACCGGGTGCACACCGGCGGCCGGAACGCCCGCGTGCTCGGGCAAATCGCCCTCCAGGGTGGAAGCGACGCCGCCAGCCTCACGAATCAGCGGCAGTAGCGCCGCCACCTCGTAGAAAGACAGAGATGCGTCCACGACGGTGTCCACAGCACCCTCAGCGAGCATACACGCCGCCCAGAACGAACCGTACGCACGGGAACGACCCACGCAGCCCAGAAGCTGTACAAGCTCGCCAGAGCGGTCCACAGCGCCTTCAGAGGCCGCCTTCCAGGAGGAGAGGTCGGTGTACGCGGCAGACAGCTGATCCAGCTGAGTCAGCGAAGACACCTCAAGACGAGTCGCCTGCGCCAAGGACTTACCTGTATATGCACCCGAACCGCGAGCAGCCCACCAGCGGCGACCCAGCGCGGGTGCAGACACCACACCCACCACCGGCTCACCCTGATCCAGCAAAGCAATCAGAGTCGCCCACACCGGCACGCCGCGGCGAAAATTATCCTGCTCAGCAATCGGCGCAATCACCCACTGGCGCGCCGCCTGACCGTTATAGCCGGCATGCGCACCGGCAATACCGTCACGAGTACGCACACGCGACAGCTGCGCGCGCAGAAGCTCCTCAACCTCCTGAGCCACACCCGAGGCGTAATCGGCAGGCTCCTGCACCGGTGCCTGCGGCTCCGCGGGCTGCTGAGTAGCCTGCTGCCACGGCGCCAACGGTGCCGCAGCGAGTGCCGCCTCGGCGGGCTCTACCACCTCGGAAGCGGGGGAGAAGACCGGGCGGTCACGAAAACGCATGGCGCTCACACGATCGACGCTATCGGCAAGAATATGCGCAAGACGCAAATCGTCGGTGTACTGCTGGGGACGGCTCATAGTAATGCTCTTCTTCAGTATTCGGTGATGTAGTCAGCAAAAATGTGTGTGCAGTGCTGTGTGTAATACATGGGAGAGAACCTAGACGAGAGCGCCCAGTTCCTTCTCCGAATCGCCCTCTTCAGGAGTCAACAGCAGCAGCTTACGCAAGGACTCCAGGCGGGCGGGACCACTCTTACCGGCGTGACCGGCAGCAACGTACGCCTCCAGACCGCACTCGGGAGCCTGTGCCGCGTGAGTACACGCCTTCGGACAATCCGCCGCACCCGGCGCCAGGTCCACGAACGCCTCCACAACGGTCTCCGGCGGCACATGCGCCAGACCGAAAGAACGAATACCCGGAGTATCAATAATCCAGGTGCCCGGCTCCATCGGGTCGCCGTTCGCATTCACCGGACGCAACGCCAACGCCGACGAGGAAGTATGGCGGCCACGGCCCGTCACCGCGTTCACATGACCGGTCGCACGCTCGGAGCCGGTCAGCGCATTCACCAGGGTCGACTTGCCCACACCCGAATGGCCCAGAAGCACCGACACCTGACCCAGCAGCTCCTGCAGAAGCTCCTGAACCGGTGCCGACTCCAAACCGGCAGCGCCCTCCTGGCTCGGCGCCAAACCATCCGAAGACGAAGACAGCACAATCTTCAAACCGCTCGCCGCATAGTAATCCAGCAGGTTCTGCGGGTACCGCACATCGGTCTTGGTAATGCACAGGATCGGCTCAATCCCGGCGTCAAACGCCGCCACCACGGCACGGTCAATGAAGCCGGTGCGCGGCTCCGGGTTCGCCGCAGCAACCACAATCACCAGCTGCTGAGCATTCGCCACGACCACGCGCTCCGACGGGTCGGTGTCATCGGCGCTACGGCGCAGAATCGAGGTGCGCTCGCCCAGACGCACAATGCGCGCCAGGGTATCCTTCGCGCCGGAGGTGTCACCCACCAGGTCCACAAAGTCGCCGGTCACAATCGCGGTGCGGCGCAGCTCCTTAGCGCGCGCCGCAATGAGGGTACGCTCCTTCTCGGTACCCTCATCAACGACGACCGACCAGCGGCCGCGGTCGACCGTAATGACCCTGCCACGAATCGCTTCTTTGAAGGTCGGGCGGTCCTTCGTGCGGGGGCGGGAGCCCTTCTTGTTCGGGCGCACGCGCACATCCGACTCATCCCATTCGGAGAAATCGCGCACGTTCATGCGGGAAGAACCCATTTAGAAGACCTCCTGGTCGGCGGTAACGTCAGAGGTAGAAGCGCCGGCCTGCCATTGCGCCAGCATGTCCTCCCACATTGCGGTAAATTCGGGCATGGTCTTAGCCACGGTGGCTACGTTCTGCACCACCACATTGGGGCGGCGCAGACCAATAATCGCCGCGAAGGTTGCCATACGGTGATCATCGTAGGTGCGCGCCAGAACCTGCGCAGCCTCCGCGGCAGCGGGGATGGGCGCCTCAATCACCAGCGAATCGGCGGTGTCGTGGGCGGTACCTCCCAGGCGGTTAATCTCAGCGGCGAGCGCTGCAAGGCGGTCCGTCTCATGACCGCGCAGATGCGCAATGCCGGTCAGCTCAACGCGGCCCTTCACGAAAGCGCAGGCAGCCGCCATGGTCGGCGCCAACTCGCCACCTGCAGACAGGTCAAAGGAGAAGTCGCCCTCGGGAAGCTGCGCCGGACCGGTCACGGTCAGACGGCCCTCAGCGTAGCGAACCTGCGCACCCAGCGCGGGCAGAAGCTCACGCCACATATCGCCCACCTGGGTCGTACCCGCCGAAGAATCAGCCGCGGGTGCAGGCCAATGAGGAATAGTCACCGACTCGCCGGTAACCACGGCGGCGGCAAGGAAGGGACCGGCATTCGACAGATCAGGCTCAATGGTCATCTCAAAGCCGGGGAAAGAACCGGGGCGAACCGTCCAACGGTACTCGCCGCCCTCTGCTTCATTGCCTTGGTTCGGGTAGTGCTCCTGCACCCGAATACCCATCTGGCGTAGCGCCTCCACGGTCATCTGAATGTGCGGGATGGAGGGCACCGAAGAGCCCTCGTGCACCAGCACCATGCCCTGCGGCAGGCGAGGCGCCATCAGCAGCAGAGCCGAAACGAATTGGGACGAGGTCGAAGCATCAATACGAACCACGGGCGCCTCAGAGACACCCGCTGCGCTCGCCAGACCGGGGGAGTGCAGCACGAAGGGCAGAGCGTTCTCGCCCTGCTCACAATCCACCTGCACGCCCAGCTGACGCAGACCCTCCAGAACCGGACCCATCGGACGCTGACGAGCGTGCGGGTCACCGTCAAAAGCGAACTCACCCGGCAGCAGCGCCGCCAGGGCGGGCACAAAACGCATCACGGTACCGGCAAGACCGCACTCAATCGACACCGCCTGCACGGAACCGGGCTGCGCAAAGCTCAGGGGAGTGACTTTTACATCCGGACCGAACGGCGAATCGGTCGGCACAAGCTCAATACCCGCACCCAGCTGGCGCAGCGCCTCAATCATGAGCGCCGAATCGCGCGAATGTAGCGGCGCACGCAAATACGAGGGGGAATCAGCCAGAGCAGCAAGCAACAGATAACGGTTCGTGAGCGACTTAGAACCCGGAATATGCACCAGCGCGTTCTTGCCAGCGGCTTCGCTGGAGGCGGGTGCCAGGGGAGCGGGCCAATCACCGGGGGAAAGCTGCACTGCTGCGTCGCTCATACATCCTCTTCTGGTTCAAATCATGGGGAGGGCGCAGAATCAGAGAGGCTGCGCCGGTTGACGTCTACCCCTATTCTACCGGTTGAGGGTTTGCGAGCCGCTGAGGGCTCCAGCGATGAGATGGGCAGCGCGAACCAGGCAACACGAACCAGAACAATACGCGTAAAGGCGGCGCACCGTCATTGGTGCACCGCCTTCACTCATCATCAGATTTCTGTACCCCAGCGGGGCAAGAGCCTGAGGCAGCTTAGAGGTTAGCCTCGGCGCAGAACTTCTGCACATCCTGCAGCAGACGCGCCTTCAGCTGCTCGGGCGCCTGCTGAGCGCACGAAGAACGCATCTTCTCACGAATCATCAGCTCAAAGTCCTTCACATCCGCGCATTCGGGGCAGGCATCCAGATGCGCCTGAACCGTGCGCAGCTGCTCGGGGCTCAGCTCCCTATCGAGGAATTCGTAGAGGCGCTTGAGGGTCGCCGAGCAGGGCTGGCCGCCGCAATCCTCCAGCGACTCAGAAGCCGCGGAGGCTTCAGGGACAGAAGAATTCTTGTCTGTGGTTGACATCGGGGTTCCTTTCACACGGAAGGTATAAAGCGTTAGGGGAGTCTAGCCTCAACCGCATGGGAGGGCTAGCTCACGTGTAGAAGAGCGAAGCTAAGAATCCGCAGGCGCCTCGGAACGAGAGTCCGCCGGCGGGGACTTTACGCCCTTGGCCGCCTTAGCGCCCTTGGTAGCCTTTGCCGGCTGCCCCTTCGCGCTCGCCTTCGCGGCTGCCTTCGCCTCTACCTTTGCGATGGTCGACGGGCGCAGACCGTTCTCACGCGCATAATCGAGCAGCTTCTCACGCAGAATACGGCGGCCACGATGCAGGCGAGACATCACCGTGCCCAGAGGGATATCCAGAATCTCCGCAATATCCTTGTACGCGAACCCCTCCACATCGGAGTAGTACACCACCATGCGGAAATCCTCAGACAGCTCGTTCAGAGCCTCACGAACCTCCGTATTCGGCAGGGCACTCAGCGCCTCCGCCTCGGCAGAACGCAGACCCACCGCATCATGCTCACCGGCCTGAGCCAGCTGCCAATCCTCCACCGTCTCACCCTGAGACTGCTGCGGCTCACGCTGACGCTTACGGTACAAATTGATGTACGTATTCGTCAGGATGCGGTACAGCCAGGCCTTCAGGTTCGTACCCTCGGTGAACTGGTGGTACGAGGCAAAAGCCTTCATGTAGGTTTCCTGCACCAGGTCTTCAGCATCGGCAGAGTTGCGGCTCATCCGCAGGGCGGCAGCGTAGAGCTGATCCACATACTGCATAGCGTCCGCGGTAAAGCGTTCGCGTAGCTCGCGGGTATCCGCCGCGGTGTTGGTTTCAGCCATGTTTCTCCTCTACAGGAACGCGCCAGGCGTTCACTTCCATAACGTAGAATTCTTCTCTTTATTCCGCAGAATGCGCACAAACATCTGCGGGTAAAGCAAAACCCCGGGTCCGAATAATATCCGAAACGCCGGGGTTTTAAAGTGTATGCAAGATACCTTATGCGTTGGGGCGCTTACCGTGGTTTGCGCCGCCCTTACGACGGTCCTTGCGCTTACGACCGCGCTTGCTCATCAGAGCCTCCTTATAGTGTTCATGGATGCACGCCCCACCTTCGCGGTGCGCGCTCCCTATTACCTGCCCTAGCAGAGGCGGTCACCGAAAACCGGTGGCCCACGCTATAAGGGCAACGCCGTCTATTTTTTCATAGAAACGGCATGATTGCATCTTGGAACCGGGATATGAGCTAAAAAACACGAACTTTCTTCGCCTCAACTCACAACCCCAGCCGGGGGAGCGGGCTCTTAGCCGTGCTCAGGAATGTTCAGCCAGTTGTACCAGCCGCGGTGCAGAACCAGCCACGCCATCAGACCGTAACCGGACTGACCCGGGCGGCCGTCATTCGCGGCAAGGTCGTTGCGCCACTGCTCGTGATGCAACAGCGGGTTGAACGTATCCACGTACACATGGTTACGGCGGGTCACCACATCCGCGTACGCCGCCGACAGGTCAGCGATACGGCGGTTACGCTCAGCGTCCAGGGTCGGCGGCGGACCAACAACCAGAACCTTAATGTTGTTCTGCGACGCCATGTCCACAATGTTCGCCAGGTTCAAACGCGAACGAGCGCTGGTCAGACCCAAATCAATGTCAAAGGTCGACGGAGCAATAATGAGGCGGTTATCAGCACCGGGAACGAAGCGGCGGCGCGCCTCCTCGAACCAGCGTGCATTCAGCTGCTCGCTACCTTCATTGGGGGCGGCAAGGTTATATGCCGCAATGGATGCGGTGGTCTGCGGGGTGCGCGCCATAACACGGCCAAACCAGCCGAGAGTACGGGGATCGCCAACACCGGCGAGCAGGTCATCGCCGACTGCCACAATTCGAATATTGCGTTGCTCCACGGAATTCTTTCTTCTGCAGTATGCGCCCGCCGTGAGAGGCGGCAAGGCACGTGAGTAATAGTCTTTATATCTAGGATAAGCGCTTACCGGCCTCTTTTCGAACTTAATACCCTATCCGGTAAGTATCCGAGACTAAAAAACCCGTCTGCCCACCAGAAACATCTGACGGGAAGACGGGTTTTGAAGAGCTAAATCATGAGCCGATCAGCTATAGAAGACCTTAGCCTTCGAAGACCTGCTTGAGCAGAGCCTCAGCCTCAGCTGCGTGCAGCTTACCGGTACCGGCAGCCGGGGAAGCAGCTGCGGAGCGGGAAGCAAGACGCATACGGCGGTCGATCAGCGGCTGCAGGTTGAGAGCCATGAACGGCCACTGACCCTGGTTAGCAGGCTCGTCCTGAGCCCACACAACGTCGGTAGCGTTCGAGTACAGAGCCAGCTGCTCCTTGATCTCCTGCTCGGGCAACGGGTACAGCTGCTCCACCGAGACAATAGCGGTCTTGGTGTCGCCGCGGCGCTCGCGCTCCGCCTCCAGGTCGTAGTAGAGACGACCGGATACGAAGACCAGACGCTCAACCTGAGCCGGGTTAATACCCGAACGGTCACCAATCACCGGCTGGAACGAGCCCTCGGTGAAGTCCTCGATGGAGGACGCAGCAGCCTTCAGACGCAGCAGCTGCTTGGGGCTGATCACCACGAGCGGCTTGTACGGACGGTGCTGCGAGTGGCGACGCAGCAGGTGGAAGTGCGAAGCCGGGGTCGAGGGGCATGCAACAGTCATGTTGTTCTCAGCGCACAGCTGCAGGTAACGCTCAACACGAGCCGAGGAGTGGTCAGGACCCTGACCCTCGTAGCCGTGAGGAAGCAGCATAACCAGCGAGGAGCGCTGGCCCCACTTCTGCTCGGAGGAGGACACGAACTCGTCAATGATGGTCTGAGCGCCGTTTGCGAAGTCACCGAACTGAGCCTCCCACACCACGAGCGAGTCGGGGCGCTCCACCGAGTAGCCGTACTCGAAGCCGAGAACGCCGTACTCAGAGAGGAAGGAGTTGTAGATACGGAACTTGCCCTGGTCCTCAGAGAGGTGCTCCAGCGGCGACCACTCTTCATCAGTCAGGTGATCGTGCAGAACAGCGTGACGCTGAACGAAGGTACCGCGCTGAACATCCTGACCGCTCATACGAACGTCGGTGCCCTCCATCAGCAGCGAACCGAAGGCGAGCAGTTCACCCATACCCCAGTTCACGTTGCCGGTGCGCCCCATCTCAACGCGCTGCTCCATGAGCTTCTTCAGCTTCTTGTGGACGGTGAAGCCCTCGGGAGCCTTACCGAACGCGTCAGCGATGTGCTGCAGAGTCTCACGGGAGATTGCAGTCTTACCGCCGTGAACGACCTCGGTGTTCTGCTGAGCAGCGGGCAGCTCCAGACCGGAAACGTGCGCGCCAGCAGGAGCCGGTGCCGAAGACTGAGTCTCGACGAAGATAGCGTCCAGCTTCGAGTGGTAGGAGTCCAGAACTTCGTCTGCCTCTTCCTGAGAGACATCGCCACGACCGACCAGGTCCTGTGCGTACAGGGTGCGGGTCGAGGGCAGGACGTCAATATCCTGGTACATCTTCGGCTGGGTCATCGACGGATCATCAGCCTCGTTGTGGCCGCGGCGGCGGTAGCAAATCAGGTCAATGACAACGTCGCGACCGAAGCGCTCACGGTACTCGAATGCCAGGCGTGCGGCGCGAACCACTGCATCCGGGTCATCAGCGTTGACGTGGAAGACCGGAGCCTTGGTCATACGCGCGATGTCGGAGGCGTGGGTTGCGGTGCGGCCGTCGTTCGGCAGGGTGGTGAAGCCAATCTGGTTGTTCACCACAACGTGCACGGTGCCGCCGGTGGTGTACGCCTTCAGGTCAGCCATCTGCAGGGTCTCCATGACGATACCCTGGCCCGCGAACGCTGCGTCACCGTGAATCAGGATCGGCAGGACCGGGTGGCCCTCAACGCCCTGCTCACGGTAGACGTCCTGCTTAGCGCGGACGATACCCTCGAGCACGGTGTTTGCAGCCTCAAGGTGCGAGGGGTTAGCAGCCACGTACACCTGAGTCTGCTTACCGGAATCGGAGGTGAATACACCCTCGGTACCGAGGTGGTACTTCACGTCACCGGAGCCACCCTCGTAAGGTGCTGCGGTGCCGGAGAACTCACGGAAAATCTGAGCGTAGGACTTACCAGCAATGTTGGTCAGCACGTTCAGGCGACCGCGGTGTGCCATACCAATGGCAACGCCCTTCAGGTTGTTGTTAGCGGCCTTGTCCAGCACAGCATCCAGCAGCGGAATCAGGGACTCGCCGCCCTCCAGGGAGAAGCGCTTCTGACCCAGGTACTTGGTCTGCAGGAAGTTCTCGAATGCCTCAGCCTCAACCAGCTTGGAGAGAACACGCAGCTGCTCCTCGCGGGTGGGCTTAGCAACGCCGCGCTCCAGGCGCTCCTGGAACCATGCGCGAACCTCGGGGTCCTCAGAGTACATGTACTCAACGGACAGGGAGCCGGAGTATGCCTCGTGCAGGCGCTCCAGGATGGTGCGCAGCGGCAGACGCTCGGAACCGCCGAAGCCACCGGTCGGGTAGACGCGGTCCAGATCCCACAGGGTCAGGCCGTAGTTCTCCAGCTTCAGGTCCGGGTGCGAACGCATCTTGTAACCAACGGGGTTGGTTGCTGCGGTCAGGTGGCCGTGCACGCGGTACGCGTGAATCAGCTGCTGGATACGTGCAACCTTGGAAATTTCGTGAGCGTCATCGACGTGGTTGTCGCGTGCCCAACGAACCGGCTCGAAGGGAACCTTCAGGTCGCGGAAGATTGCGTCGTAGAAGTCGTCGCCGCCGAGCAGGTAGTGCTCAACCAGCTTCAGGAACTCACCGGAACCTGCACCCTGAATGACGCGGTGGTCGTAGGTGCTGGTCAGGGTGATGATCTTGGACAGACCCTGCTGGGTGATGAGCTTCTCAGACAGGCCGCGGAACTCAGCCGGGTACTCCAGCGCACCCACACCGATGATGGCTGCCTGGCCCTTGGAGAGGCGGGGCACCGAGTGGACGGTACCGATACCACCGGGGTTGGTCAGCGAAACAGTGGTGCCGCGGAAGTCCTCAATGGTCAGCGCGCCGTTACGGCCACGCTTAACGATGTCGTTGTACGCATCCCAGAACTCGCGGAAGCTCAGCTGCTCAGCACCCTTGAGGTTCGGAACGACCAGGTTACGGGAACCATCGGGGCGGGGCAGGTCAATAGCCAGACCAAAGTTCACGTGTGCGTTGTGGATTGCAACGGGCTTGCCCTTCTCGTCCACACCGTAGGTCACGTTCATCGAAGGCATCGCTGCCACTGCGCGAATCACAGCGTAACCAATGATGTGGGTGAAGGAGACCTTGCCGCCGCGGGTGCTTGCCAGGTACTTGTTGATGGCAGCACGGTTCTCAATGAGCAGCTTTGCGGGGACCGCACGAACGGTGGTTGCGGTGGGGACAGTCAGCGACTCTTCCATGGTCGTGACAACTGCCTTAGCAGGGCCGCGGAGGGGGACAATCTTGTCTTCAACAGGTTCCACAGGTTCAGCCTTCTTGGTAGCAGCGGGAGGGGTGGGGTTAGCAGGCGCAGCCGCAGGCTTCGGTGCCGCGGGGGCGGGAGTTGCTACAGGTGCGGCAGGTGCAGCCGGTGCGGCGGGTGCCGCAACAGGAGCTGCACTAGCGGTACCGGCGCCTCCCAGCGCCTTGTCGATGGTCTCAAAAATGGGCCACCATGAAGGGTCCACGAGGTTCTTGTCCTTCTGGTAACGCTCGTACTGTTCTTCAACGAACCATTCGTTACCGGCAAATTCCTCAGGCACCAGATGTTCTGGCAGATTGGGCACGTTAAACGCCTCTTCCAATTAGTGTGAATTTATCCGTCGCGTCCGGGACTCTCCCCGGCATAGACGACCCGCGTCTTCGAGGGGCGAATCATCACGCTGAGCATGTGCGCATCGCCTAAGATGGTGGCCGTATGTGCGGGGTGTGCACCGTACAAACCTGCCTAGCGTGCCGTGAACGTCGGGGTTCATCCGCTTGCTTGGCGGCACACTCATGCTCCTATGTATAAGTGTAAAGAGAAGCACGGTGAACTTTCCAGCTCATCGCGCCATATCCGCAATGCAATTTTTCACTCTTACTGATTAGCAATGAGCCGCGTGCGCAACAAGTGCTGTCTTGCGCTTGTGAGCAGGCACTCTACAGCACCGGGAAGAGACGAAACCTTCGCTAAAATATGGGGTATGGATGACCCTTTGAGTAAGACTCTGACTACTAGCCAGCGCAGAATACTGCCCGCGTACTCTGCGCAACACGGCACTGTAACACCCAAAAACACCACCTCCGATGCTCAGCATCTGGACAGCCTGGTTGCGGGGCTATCCCGCCAGGCCCAAGGTGTCGCACACCAGTCGATGGAGGCGGTGGCTGAGTGGATCTGATTCTCCTACTCATCGGCCTGCTGCTCATCCTGGGAACGGGCTTCTTCGTTGCCGTAGAGTTCTCACTCGTGGCGCTCGAAACCGCCACCGTGCAGCAGGCAAAGGACTCCGGCGATAAAGCCGCCGACGCCGTCCTGCGCTGCCTCAAAACCCTCTCCACTCAGCTGTCCAGCTGCCAGATCGGCATCACCATCACCACGCTGCTGACCGGTTACACCCTCGACGCTGCTATCAAGGCGCTCACCACCGGCGCCATCAGCAGCCTGGGTCTGCCCACCAGCGTGACCGACGTACTCACCCTGGTGCTGGCGATGCTCATCGCAACCCTGCTCTCCATGGTCGTCGGCGAACTGCTGCCCAAGGGCCTCGCTATCGCCGAACCCTACGATGTGGCGCGTCGAGTCGCCCCCGCGCAGCTCGCCTTCACCCGCGTCATGTCCCCGCTCGTGCGCATCATGAACGGCTCCGCCAACTGGATTCTTGGTCGCTTCGGCATGGAAGCCAAGGAAGAACTCTCCGCGGCACGCACCCCCGAAGAGCTCTCCTCCATGGTTCGTCGCTCCGCAGAAGAAGGCACCCTCGACTCCGACGCGGCACGCTTCGTGGACCGCACCCTGCGCTTCTCCGAGCTGACCGCCTCCGAAGTCATGACCCCGCGCGGCCAGGTCGCCATGCTCGAAGATACCGCCCCCGTTGCCGAAGTCATCAAGCTGGCACGCTCCACCGGCCACTCCCGATTCCCGCTCTACAAGGGCGACCACGACAACATCGTGGGCGTCGTACACGTGAAGAAGGCGGTCGGCGTGCCCCCGGAGGTTCGCGAAACCCTCGAAGCCGGCGCTCTCGCAGAAGACGTGCTGCAGGTCCCCGAAACCCTGCACCTGGACGCGCTGCTCACCCAGCTGCGCCAGGGCGCCCTGCAGCTCGCCGTGGTCCTCGACGAATACGGTGGAACCGCCGGCATTGCAACCCTCGAAGACCTCGTCGAAGAAATTGTCGGCGAAGTCTCCGACGAACACGACCGCGGCCGCACCGAACGCCCCCTACGCTACGGCAACGGCGACTGGGTGTTCTCCGGCCTGCGCCGCCCCGACGAAATCAACGCGCTCATCCCCGGACTCGAGGTTGAGGAAAGCCCCGAATACGAAACCGTCGGCGGCTTCATGATGGAACGCCTCGGCCGCATCCCCGAAGTAGGCGACAGCGTCCCCGTAACCGGCGGTACCCTGCGCGTGGACACCCTCGAAGGCCGCCGCGTGGACCGCATCCGATTCACCCCCGCACCTAGCGCACAGGAACAGACCGAGAAGGGAGGCAACGCATGAACGACTGGGTAGCCATCGCACTGCTCGTCATCCTGCTCGCCGGAAACGCCTTCTTCGTCGCCGGTGAATTCGCCATCATGTCCACCCGACGAGCACAAATCGAACCGCTCGCCGAAGAAGGCAATAAGCGAGCGCAGACCGTCATCTACGCGCTAGAAAACGTCTCGCTCATGCTCGCCACCTGCCAGCTGGGCATCACCATCTGCTCGCTGCTGATCCTGAACGTCTCAGAACCGGCGCTGCACCACATGCTGGAGGTGCCCCTGCACCTGGTCGGCCTGCCCCACGCGATCGTGGACGTAATCGCCTTCGGTATCACTCTGATCCTGGTCACCTACCTGCACGTGATCTTCGGCGAGATGGTTCCCAAGAACGCCGCCGTGACCCTCGCCGCTCGCGGTGTGGCTCTCTGGATTGTGCCGACCCTGGTGACCTTCTCCAAGATTTTCGCCCCCGTGGTCGCCCTGCTGAACAACCTGTCCAACAAGCTGCTGGCGCTCATGAAGGTCGACGCGAAGGACGAAGTCGCCTCCACCTTCACCCTGGGCGAGCTGCAGACCATCGTGGCAACCTCAACCGCGGAAGGCACCGTGGAAGACGATGCCGGCGTGATTGAAAGCGCCCTCGAATTCACTGAGAAGGACGTCTACGAAATCATGGTGCCCGGCGATAAGCTCGTCACCCTGCCCTTCGGCAGCACCCCCGCCGAACTGGAACGCGCCGTGGCACGCAGCGGCTACTCCCGCTTCGTCATTACCGACAGCGACGGAACCTACATGGGCTACCTGCACGTGAAGGACGCCCTCGCCATCGCCCCCGAGCGGTTCGACGAGCCCTTCCCCTGGTACAAGCTACGTTCCCTGGACACGCTCACCCCGACCACCGATATTGACGATGCGCTCGCCTCCATGCAGCGCAGCCGAACCCATATCGCGCAGGTTATGGATGAACAGGGCGTAACCCTCGGCGTGGTCTTCCTTGAAGACGTGCTGGAGGAGCTCGTCGGCGAAATCAACGACACCACCCAGGACGCGGTGCGTGAGCGTGTACGCCGACAGCAGTCGCGTGAAGCCCAGTAGTCGTATAAAGCTCAGTAGCCGCATCGTGAGATACCCCGAATAAAACAGGGAAATCTTGAACACACAGCCCGCCCCGCACTCTCGTGAAGGAGAGTGCGGGGCGGGCTGTTTTGCGGTCAAAAACGTCTTATGGATGCGTCTAAGGGACAGTCTCAGACGGCGGGATGAAGCGGCAGTATAAAGTAGCGGTGGGGGGAGCGCAGTAGGCTGAGCTAACTATCCCTGTTGCATAAGCTACTAACAAGGAAAAGGGTTGCCTAACAGCACCCAAACGACACCAATAAAGAGTTGTTTATACGGGTGTGCGCATGATGTAGTTAAGGAACCTACAGACTAGAACGAACCGAAAGAGAGCCCTCATGTCGCACCCGAAGATCACCCGCAAGCACTTCCTCACCGCAATGGGCTCACTCGCAGCGTCCTCCCTGCTGCTGGCAGGCTGCGCAACCGAGAACAGCACCTCCGGTTCATCCTCCTCGGCTGGCTCCAACAAGGGCAAGGTGAAGGTCGTCGCCTCCACCGACGTCTACGCAGACATCGCCAAGCAGGTCGGCGGCGACTACATTGAGGTCACCGCGCTCATCGCCTCCACCAGCACCGACCCCCACTCCTACGAAGCCACCAGCGCCGACCGCCTCAAGGCAAAGGACGCATCCCTGATCGTCATCAACGGCGCAGGCTACGACCTGTTCCTCGAAGACCTCGCAGGCAAGGATAACGCCTCCCAGAAGATCGTGAACGCGGTCAAGGTCAGCGGCAAGCTCACCGACGCCGAATACACCCACCTGGTCGAGGACCACCGCGGCGGCGAACACCACGAAGACGGCGGCGACCACGCCCACGCACACGAGTTCAACGAACACCTCTGGTACGACTTCGAAACCATGAAGAAGGTCGCCCAGAAGATCGCTGAAGAGCTCGCAGGCCTCGACTCCGCACACGCTGAGGTGTTCCGCACCAACGCATCCACCTTCTCCAAGGAACTGGACGCACTGGACACCACCGCCAAGGCAATCGCCGGTGAAGGCAAGAAGTACCTGTCCACCGAGCCCGTGCCGGACTACCTGATTTCCTCCACCGGCGCAGAGAACGCAACCCCCAGCGAATTCGCTGAGGCGGCAGAAGCCGGCAACGACGTCCCCGCACTCGTCCTGAAGGAAACCAAGGACATGGTCACCGAGAAGAAGGTCCAGCTGCTCGCCTACAACGAGCAGACCTCCACCTCTCAGACCAACGAGGTGCTGCAGGCAGCTAAGGACGCCTCGGTGAACTACGTATCCTTCACCGAAACCCTGCCGGAAAACACCAACTACCTGGCATGGATGAAGACCAACGTCAGCAACCTCGAAAAGGCGCTCTCCTAAGTGACTGACAACAATAACGGTGCCGCCCCCGCGATTTCCATTCGCGGGGGTAGCCTCGCTTTCGGGGCCCGCACCCTCTGGAAAGATCTAACCCTCGACATCGGCGCAGGCGAATACTTCGCCGTGCTCGGACCCAACGGCTCCGGCAAGTCCACCTTCCTCAAAGTCATTCTCGGCCTGACCGGACTCAACGCCGGCGAAATCTCTGTGCTCGGCAAACCCGCACGTCTGGGCAACGCTGGCGTCGGCTACGTACCGCAGCAGAAGTCCATTCCCACCTCCACCCCGATGCGTGCCCGCGACCTGGTGGGACTTGGTGTGGACGGGCACCGCTGGGGCATCCGCCTGCACGGCCGCAAATACCGCGCCAAGGTTGACGAGCTCCTCGAAGCCGTTGGCGCGACCGAGTACGCGAACGTGCCGGTGGGCCTGCTCTCCGGCGGTGAGCAGCAGCGCCTGCGTATCGCTCAGGCGCTCGCGAACGACCCGAAGATTCTGCTGGCTGACGAGGCGCTACTCTCCCTGGACCTCAACCACCAGTACGCGGTGGCTGAGCTGATTCACCGGTTCAACCGTGAACGCGGCGTGGCGGTGGTGTTCGTGACCCACGAAATCAACCCCATCATTGAGCATGTGGATCGCGTTCTCTACCTGGCGAACGGCCGTTTCACTGTCGGCTCGGTGGAAGAGGTCATGACCAGCGAGACTCTCACCTCCCTGTACGGAACCCCGGTGAGCGTGCTCAAGTCTAATGGCCGTTACGTGGTGGTGGGTGAGACTCACGCGAGCGACCACTGCCATATTGAGGGTACCGACCAGAACATTCACGGTTCCCACCTGAAGTCTGGTCTTTCTGAACCGCAGCGCACTCTACACATTCCGGGAGGAACCACTCGATGACCATTCTTGCTTCCCTCCCCGCCCTGGCACCGGTTGCCGCCGCGCAGAACGATTTGCTCTCCCGTATCTTCGTTTTTGACCGTTACGGCGAGCTGCTGCACATGCTGCAGAACTCCATTTTTGCTGGCGCTGTGCTAGGCCTTATCGGTGGTTTCGTCGGCATTTTCGTGATGATGCGCGACCACGCCTTTGCGGTGCACGGCGTCTCTGAAATGTCTTTCGCGGGTGCCGCCCTTGCCCTGTTGCTCGGCTATGACGTGGTGACCGGCTCCATGGTCGGTTCGATTGCCTCGGCTCTGCTGATTGCCTTTCTGGGCTCTAAGGCGAGCAACTCGAACTCGGTGATTGGTGCGCTCATGCCGTTCGGCTTGGGCTTGGGTATTCTCTTCCTCTCCCTGTACCAGGGCCGTAGCGCGAATAAGTTTGGTCTGCTGACCGGTCAGATCGTGTCCGTGGATGCCGACCAGCTGCACACCATGATTATTGGTGCGGTGGTTATTATTTCTCTGCTGGTGATGGTGTGGCGTCCGCTGAGCTTCGCCTCTCTGGACCCGGAGGTTGCGCGCGCTAAGGGCGTGCCGATGCGTTTCCTGTCCCTGGTGTTCATGGTGATTCTGGGTATTGCTGTGGCGCTGTCGGTGCAGGTGGTCGGTTCGCTGCTGGTGCTGGCGCTGTTGATTACTCCGGCGGCTGCGGCGATGCAGGTGACTGCCTCTCCGGTGCGCACCCTGATCCTGTCGGTGCTGTTCGCGGAGGCGTCCATCGTGGGCGGTATTCTGCTGGCTCTTGCCGGTTCGCTGCCGATTAGCCCCTACGTGACCAGCATTTCCTTCCTGATTTACGTGGTGTGCCGTGTGATTGGTGGCGTGAAGCGCCGCCATAGCGCGTCGGGCCGCCAGCTGGCTGAGAAGGCATAAGACCTATAGGAAGAGCCCCACCTCGGGAATGAGGTGGGGCTCTTTCGTTGTCGTGCTGTGTTAGCGCTACGGGTCATGTACCCGGTGCGCAATGCGGGCTCAACCCGTGTGGCGTTGTGTTGCCCTGTCCAGATGCCCTGTGTGTCGTGCTGTAGCGGCGTCGAAGATCTTTGAAGGCGCCGTATCCTTCGTTGAGAAGGTTTTCCCCGGTGGGGGAGAGCTCCTCAGATTGAGGGGCTTAGAGGTTGCGGCTTAGCCTGCAACGTTAGCGTGCAGCGCCGCCCTGCGATTCTTCCTCGCGACGTGCCAAAGTGCAGTCCGGGCAGTAACCGGTCACTTCAACCACGTGCTCCAGCTCCGAGAAGCCGTGCTGCTTACCCATGGCCAGTGCCCAGTCCTCAAGGGCGGGTGCTTCTAGCTCAATGGCGGTGCCGCATCGGCGGCAGAGCAGGTGGTGGTGGTGATCTTTCACCCGGCAGTGGCGGTACAGGGTCTCACCCTCAACGCCCTTGACCGAGTCGAGCTCACCGGCGTTAGCCAGCGACTGCAGCACACGGTAGGTGGTTGCGAGAGAGACCTGTTCCTTGCGGTTCGCGAGGGTCAGGTGCAGATCCTGTGCTGAGATGAAATCGCCGAGCTCTTCCATGGTCGCCTTGATGATGCGACGCTGGCGGGTATTTCGGGCTTCGGCGGGCTTCGTAATTCTCCGTACGGGAATATGAGTGTCCATTGCTGAACCTTTCGGGGCGGAAATCCGTCCCATTGTGTGGTCGATCTTGTCTTACGACTTTACACTAGAGGCGTTCAAAAGGTGGTTGATTTGCGCTTTATCTCAAAAATTGAAGTCATCAACAGGCACGAATGAGGGTTAACGGTAGACTAAAACTATGAAAATGACGAAGTACACCCACTCATGTATCCGCCTTGAGAATGAGGGGCGCACCCTCGTTCTTGACCCCGGCAACTTTGCCGCAGAAGGTGAACACGCCACCGCGCTGGAAGGCGCCGATTACCTGTTCGTGACCCACTCGCATCCGGACCATTTTGACGGCCCGTCGGTGCTGCCGCTGATTGCTCAGCGTGCCGAGTCGCAGACCCCGTTGAAGATTTGGGCTCCCGAGGCTGTCGCCCAGACCATCAAGGAGGCTGTGCCCGCTGCCGAGGTTACCGTTGTTTCCTCTGATTCTGAGTTCAGCATCCCCGGTTTTGAGGTGAAGACCTACGGCGGTCAGCACGCACTGATTCACCCGCTGATTCAGACCATCGCCAATGTCGGTTACCTGATTAACGGTGCCGTGTACCACCCGGGTGACTCGCTGGTGGTTCCGCACCGCGTGCGTGCAAATACCGTTCTGGTGCCGATTCACGCCCCCTGGTCGAAGGTTCAGGAAGTCATTGATTTTGTGATTGCGACCGGCGCACAGCGCGTGGTCCCGATTCACAACGGCATGATTAACCAGAACGGCACCGGCATTATTGAGGGCCTGGTGACGAACTTCGGCGCGAAGTACGGCACTGAGCTGAAGCACCTGAACCCCGGTGAGAGCATTGAGGTTGAGGCGTAAGCCTGACCGTTGAGATTCAAACGCGCCGACGACGGCGCATGAAGGAGAGTATTGTGAGCACGATTTTTACCAAGATTATTGACGGCGAGCTTCCCGGCCGCTTCGTCTGGAAGGACGAGCACTGCGTGGCGTTCATGGACATCATGCCCCAGTCGGAAGGTCACCTGCTGGTGGTTCCCCGCGCGGAGATTGACCGCTGGCCCGACCTGCCGGCTGAGCTGGCTGCGCACCTGTTCGCTGTGGTGCACAAGATTTCTGGTGCCCTGGATCAGGCGTTTCATAAGGAGCGTGTGGCTTTGGTGATTGCTGGCTTCGACGTGCCGCACACCCACATCCATCTGTTCCCGGTTGATAGCATGGCTGATTACGATCCCGCCAACGCGAAGAAGGATGCTACCGCCGAAGAGCTGGATGCGGCCGCTGAGAAGGTGCGTGCCGCTCTGCGCGAGCGCGGCCACGGTGAGTTCGTGCCGGAGGCGTAAGCGCCCTTTACAGCGCGTATAAACACGACAGCGCGTATAACCACGAAGGAGCCGCCCTCTACAGAACAGTAGAGGGCGGCTCCTTCGTTAATATATCCCGTTGCTATATCCCGGTGGGAAAGAAACTTAGTGCTTTTCAGCCTTGGAGATCTGGTCAGCCAGGTCCTCGGGGGAGAGGTTAGCGGAGGAGAACTCGGGGGTCAGCGGTAGGTGCAGCTGCAGGCCGGTACCGGGGCAAATCTCGACCTTTGCGGAGCGCAGCTTGAAGTCGACCACGTGGCCGCCCTGAACGCGCTCATCATCGATAAAGTGGGCGTGGCAGCCGGGCACCGAGATGCCCTGCTCGTAGATCGGGGTGCGGAAGCCAACAATCGTGCCGGTTACGTTATCGAACTGGACAATGTCCTCGTTCTCGGTGGCCGCAACCATCTTCGGGTAGGGCTTCTCCTGCTTGATGACGGTGCGGGTGCGGACCCATTCGAACTCGCCGTAAATTTTGATGGCGTACATGTAGTTCTTGGAGACGGTGAAGTCATCCAGAATCTGCGAGGCAGACTTCCGCAGCAGGTTCTGCGGCAGTTCGCGCTTAATCATGGGCACGAAGTTGGTGACCACGGCGTAGGGGGTCTGCTGGCGCAGATCGGGCAGGGACACGGAGCCGTCGTGGCGTACCTGGTAGCAGACGCCGTCGAGGACGACCATTTCGCCGTCGAGGCCGTTGAAGGTACCCACACCGAAGTTGCCGTGGCTCAGAAGCTCACCGATGGTCATCTCGCCATCGTAGATGCCGTCCAGCAGCTGGGACATGAGGCCGGTCTGAAAAACTTCGTTACGGAAAACAGTTTCACCGTTTAGGATGGTCGGCTGATATGCCATGAGATTTCTCCTCGTTACAGTGGATGCGGCGTCAGACGGGTCGGTCGGTCATCGGCGATACTCGCCCCGGGAGGCGTGAGAGTGCTTCGGGAGGGCGGCGCTGAGAACACGGAGTGTGATGTCGTTTCTCGAGGAATTCGTAGGTGACGCAGGCCGGGCGCACGCACTTCCATTGTACGCCTGTGCAGGAAGAGCCCCGGGACTAGCGGGTACGACATCTTATGATGTGGCCGCGACCTGCTCCTACAAGGGAAGAGGGGGTAGGGTCCGCTAGAGCTCCAGAACCATCTCTACGTGCTCAATTCCAACCTCAAGGTACGGTTCTCTCACTTGCACAAACCCCGCCGCACCGTAGTAGCTGTCCTTCAGGTAGGACTGGGCGCTAATCACCAGCTGACGAGCTTCCGTATTTTCACGGACCCAGCCAATCGCCTCATGCAGTAGGGCGCGCCCCAGGCCGGTGCCACGCGCCTCCTCACGTACCGCTACCCGCCCAAGAGTCCAAGCACCCTGGATGGGGCGATGATAGCCATCATCTACTGTCATAAGATCAAAGAGACGCAGGTAAGCCAGAACTCGACCAGCCTCATCCGCGTGGAAGAAATGAACAGACTCGAAGTCTGCTTCATCTGGCTCCTGCGCAAGAATCTGCTGACCCACAGTAAAGACAAGAGAACGGGTGATATGAATCTGCTGTAGTTCTCGTAGAGTCAGCTCGTTGAAGTGCTTTGCCTGAAAATATGCGGAGGAATTTGGCAACGGCGGTTCCTTTCAAATACGTTCTGCGTGGTGAAAGAGCATACCTCAGTATTGAAAGCTCTGTACAAAGGTATAGGTATGAACCCGCTCTATGAGATTTACCGGTACAGCCCTCCACAGGTATTTATTGCTCACAATATATCCGTGCAGATGACCATCTGGAACGCGCATGAATTAACAAAGCTCTTATACTGAGAACGTTATTATCACTCAACATCTTGGAGGTAACTCTATGTCTATCGCCGCTATTATGACCTGGACTCTGCAGTCAGAAATTCCTGTGCCTCAGGATGCCCAAGCCCTTTTGGGGCCGGGCGAAAGCGCCGTCGCAGCCTTTGCTACTTTCCGCGATTCCGCTATTTTCACGACTCACCGACTCATCATTCGTGATGCTCAGGGCCTGACCGGTAAGAAGGTAGAAATGTACTCGCTGCCTTACTCCTCGATTCATATGTGGTCTTCTGAAAATGCAGGAAACCTGTTCGATGCGAATAGTGAAATTGCTCTGTGGACGAAGGTCGGTTACATCAAAATCAAGCTGGGCCGAAAGATTGACGTCCGCAAGCTTGACCGGCTCATCGCTCAGCAGGTTCTCAACGCACAACAGCATTAAGACATAAAAATAGACTGGCGTTCCCTCCGGTTGCACGACAAAAAGGGAGGGAACGCCAGCACCAACAGCTTAGCCCTTAGAGCCGCTCTAAGCGCAACTAAGATACACAAGGCTCATCTAGGAAGAAAAATATTAGACACGAACCGTCACCAAAATAGTCCGGTGAGCCTGCGCCCCTCAGAAACCCCACAGAAACCCAGCAGAAAACACAACAACGGCCTATACGCTCCCAAAGGAACGTATAGGCCGTTGCCTATTCTCTTGTCTGTTCTCCAGAACGTACCCCCCTACAAGGGGCACCGTTCAGGAAGAAAGATTAGACGCCGTAGTACAGCTGGTACTCAAGCGGGTGCGGAACCAGCGAGAGCGGCTCCAGCTCGTTCTTACGCTTGTAGTCAATCCACGCCTGAATCAGGTCCTCGGTGAAGACGCCACCCTCGAGCAGGAAGTCGTGGTCAGCCTCCAGAGCCGCCAGAGCCTCCTCCAGGTTCGCCGGAGCCTTCTTGATGTCCTTAGCCTCTTCAGCGGGCAGCTCGTACAGGTCCTTATCGATCGGTGCCGGCGGCTCAATGCGGTTACGGATACCGTCCAGACCAGCCATCAGCTGAGCAGCGAACGCGAAGTAGGGGTTAGCGGAGGGATCCGGTGCACGGAACTCCAGACGCTTAGCCTTCGGGTTGGTGCCGGTAATCGGGATGCGGATACCAGCGGAACGGTTACCCTGCGAGTACACCATGTTGATGGGAGCCTCGTAGCCGGGAACCAGACGCTTGTAAGAGTTCACGGTCGGGTTGGTGAACGCCAGAACAGCGGAGGAGTGCTCAATCAGACCGCCAATGTACCAGCGTGCGGTGTCAGAGAGGTTAGCGTAGCCGCGCTCATCGTAGAAGAGGGGCTCGCCGTCCTGCCACAGCGACTGGTGGCAGTGCATACCGGAGCCGTTGTCGCCGAACACGGGCTTGGGCATGAAGGTCACGGACTTGCCCCATGCGTCTGCGGTGCCCTTGATGACGTACTTGAACTTCAGCAGGTCGTCAGCAGCCTTGGTGAGGGTGTCGAACTTGTAGTTGATTTCTGCCTGGCCGGCTGCGCCCACCTCGTGGTGGCTACGCTCAACCTCAAGACCAACCTCGTCCATTGCTACGCACATTGCGTCACGCAGGTCAGCCTGCTTGTCGACGGGGGAGACGGGGAAGTAGCCGCCCTTGACGGGGGTCTTGTTGCCCAGGTTGCCGCCCTCTTCCTTGCGGCCGGTGTTCCAGGGAGCCTCGTCGGAGTCAATCTTGTAGAACACAGAGTTCGGCTCGACCTGGTAGCGGACATCCTCGAAGACGAAGAATTCAGCCTCGGATGCGAAGAACGCGGTGTCTGCAATGCCGGTGGACTGCAGGTACGCCTCGGCACGCTCAGCGACGCCGCGGGGGTCACGGTGGTAGGGCTCGCCGGTGCGGGGGTTCACGATGGAGCAGATGATGACCAGGGTCTTCTCAATGCGGAAGGGGTCAACGTACGCGGACTGAACGTCGGGAATCAGCTGCATGTCGGACTCTGCAATGCCCTGGAAGCCGCGAATGGAGGAGCCGTCAAAAAGCTGGCCGTTGACGAAGAAATCGTCATCAATCGCCTTAGCGGGCAGGTTGAAGTGCTGCTGCACGCCGGGCATGTCGGTGAATCGGATATCGACGAAGACTACTTCTTCGTTCTTGATAAAGTCGAGAACTTCCTGGGGGCTGGTAAACATGAGGACTGCTCCTTGTTCGACTGATGGTGCAGGAGGGTATTTTCCCTCATCACATTCAGTCTTTGGTTTAGTTTTTGGCCGCGGGCAAAACCCTGTGACATATCAAGCATAGTGGTTATTTTTTGCGCGTGCGTGACTATCGTGTTTCGGTAATGTTACAAATCCTGGAAAGGAGTTACATCTTGGTTGCTTCACGAAACACAGTAGAGATGCTAACGCCCTCAGTAGAGCCAGTAGCAAAGCCAATATCAACGCCAACAGCAGAGCAATAATCGGGCGTAACAAAAGGCTCCGGCCCTCCCCACACGGGAAGAGCCGGAGCCTTCAAAACCTTATATCGGCGTCTCGCTTAGCGGCCGCGCATCGCACGACGGTCGGGGCGTGCACGCATCGGGTCAACACCCTTCGGCAGACCATTCATCGGGTTACGCATAGTGTTCAGAGTGCTCAGACGACCCGAAACAACCTGCATCTCCTGCTGAGTCAGAGCCTTCGGCAGCTTATTCATGGTCTTCACAACGTCCTTGAGCTCAACCTGACCCTCTTCGTGACCGGTCTCAATCACGTGAACCGGAACGCCAGGAGCCACACGGTTCAGGTGCTTCTTCTCAGTGTTCACCAGGGAATTCACGCGGCTGTGAGGGCCCTCGGTCACCAGCACAATACCGGGACGGCCCAGCGCACGGAACACCAGATCCTGGTTGCGGTTCGCAGCAACGGGCTGCTCCTCAACAATCCAACCGCGGCGCACCGAGTTCATCGCCGCACCACTACGACCGGGCTGGTTCTCAATCTGCGCAAAAGCCGCAGTCTGCGCGCGGCGACCCAGCAGAAGCATCGCCACAATAGCGGCAACGCCCAGACCCAGAATCAGGAAAGTAATCCAGTTACCCAGGGCAATACCGATGAGGAGGAAAACCAAAAGGGTACCCAGAGCCGACAGACTCAGAATCCAGCCGATATTCGGGTCGGACTTCTTGGTCATCTGGTAGACCTGCTTCATCTGGGCGAAAGTGCCCGGAGTGCGTTCCTTCTTCTTTTTCTTCTCTTCGCGCTTATCTGCCACGATTCTTCCTCGGCTGGTTCTTCCGCGGCCCCGAGAAGCGCCTCAAACGCTCACGGAACCATAGTGACGTAACGATGCAGTGTATGCCTGCAATTTTTCTAGTTTACCCTACCCACACAAGGGACGGGGCATAAGGGGAGGCTCCCCGAACACCGGACGAACACCGGGTTCGAGGAGCCTCAACGCTCTCAGAAAGATTCTGAAAAGGCTTAGTAGCCCGCAGCCACCAGGGAGGAGGCTTCCTGCAGGGCTGCACCCTCGCCCTCAATGTGGGCAAGGTTCTCAGGGATCGGGTAGCCATTCTTACGCATTGCACGAGCCCACAGGCGACCTGCACGGTAGGACGAGCGAACCATCGGGCCCGCCATAACGCCAGCGAAACCAATCTCCTCAGCCATGTTCGCAAAATCCACGAACTGCTGCGGCTTCACCCAACGCTCAATCGGGTGGAAGAGCGGGCCGGGGCGCAGGTACTGGGTGAGGGTAATGATGTCACAGCCAGCATCGTGCAGATCGCACAGCGCCTCGTAAATCTCGTCATCGGTCTCGCCCATACCCAGAATCAGGTTGGACTTGGTGACCATGCCGCCTTCCTTAGCTTGGGTAATAACATCCAGGGAACGCTCGTAACGGAACGCCGGGCGAATCTGACGGAAGATACGGGGGACGGTCTCCAGGTTGTGCGCGAACACCTCAGGCTTAGCGTCAATCACCTTCTGAACATGCTCGGGAACACCCTTGAAGTCGGGGACGAGCATCTCAACGCCGGTGTTCGGGCACATCTTGTGAATCTGGCGAGTGGTCTCTGCGTACAGCCACGCACCGCCGTCTTCCAGATCGTCACGAGCAACACCGGTCACGGTTGCGTAACGCAGACCCATGACCTTCACGTTCTTAGCAACCTTGAACGGCTCAGCGTAGTCAACAGCAACGGGCTTGCCGGTCGCAATATTGCAGAAGTCGCAACGGCGGGTGCACTCGGAGCCACCAATCAGGTAGGTTGCCTCACGGTCTTCCCAGCACTCGTAAATATTGGGGCAGCCAGCCTCTTCACACACGGTGTGCAGGCCCTGACCGCGAGCCAGCTCGCGCATCTCGTTGTATTCGGGGCCAACAATAGCCTTGGTCTTAATCCAGTGAGGCTTCTTCTCAATGGGAACCTCAGCGTTACGGGCCTCCACACGCAGTAGCTTGCGTCCTTCAGGTGCGGTGCTCAAAAGTCTTCTCCTTGGTCTAGATGTGCCCTCTGTGCAGGTGGGCCATCTTCTATTTTACGCCCGCTCAGGCGTAGGTGAAACTGGTTTTCGTATATGACGAACAAAGCCGGACGCGTTACGTGTACGGCCCGTTCGATGCTTCTTGACTGCGTCTAACCCTGCGTTTAGTCCTGCGCCGCAATGGGCTCGAAAGACTCCGCCAGGCGGTCCTGATACTTCAGAAGCTCCGCCTCCAGCGGCTCCAAAATATCGGCGGGGGTGACGGTGCGGCCCAGCTGCTCCGAAATAGTGGTAACACCCGCATCGCTAATGCCGCAGGGAATGAACTGCTGGAAAGGCGCGGTGTCGTTGCAACAGTTGATCGCGAAGCCGTGCATGGTGGTGTTACGCGAAACGCGCATGCCCAGTGCCGCGATCTTCTTGTCCTGGGTGACGCCGTCGCCCAGAATCCACACGCCGCTACGGCCCTCAACGCGCTCACCCTTAATGCCCAGACCAGCCAGGACGTTAATGATGATTTCCTCGATGATGCGCACATACGCCACCACGTCAATGGGCTCGGGCAGACGCAGAATAGGGTAGCCGGTCAGCTGGCCGGGGCCGTGCCAGGTCAGCTTGCCGCCGCGGTCAATCTTGACAACGGGGGTGGACTTGTCTGCGGGGTACTCGTGGTCTTCGGTGCGTTTACCGGCGGTAATCACTGCCTCGTGCTCAAGTAGAAGAATCGTATTCTGGCGGGTGCGGTTAGCCACCTCATCGTGGATGCGGTACTGCTCGTCCAGGCATTCAACATAGTTCACATAGTTCGGGGCGAAGCCCACGCGTTCAATCGTCACAGACATACTTTCTACCTTAGTACTGCTATTGGAGGGAAGAAAATTAGGGCGCCCTGAATCACGTGATGAGCGAACACGTCGGAATATTACGGGCGGATGTGGTGGCATGCCGGGATGAATATTCCGGGTGTTGATTTTAGGGTTGCATGGTTTATCCATGGTGTTTTATTAAGTCTAAACATATTATTTAGTGTTATTTGATAACATAATGGTATGAGAAGCAAAGAAGCACACGTTCTGGAAAGCATCGCCAACCCGGCTCTACCCACTCTGCAGATTGTCGAGTACCGGGGCGAAACCACCGCAAGCGCACCCACCGAGAGCGCACCCGCTGCACGTTCCGTAACCTCCGCGCACCCCGGACGCTACACCCTGCGCACCATTTCTCAGCCCACCCCGCCAGCTCCTTCCGCCCAGCTGGCTCCTGCCGCACCCACTCTGCGCGCGGCAGCCAACGGGTACGGATTCGAGGAAAACACGGATGTATCCGCTCAGCGGCACGCCCAGACCCCGCAGGTAGCCGCCGCCCTACGTAACGCGCCCGGACTCGCCAAGCTCCACGCCGTTACTGGTGAGAGCACCGATAGCGCCAATCAGCTGTGCCTCTGGTACGAGCCCCTCGATGCGGGCACCCTTGACAAGCTCCTGCGCGCTCGCACCCTGACACCCGCCGAGCTCATGACCCTGGCGCGAACCCTGCACCGGGCGCTCGGCAGCCTCAAAAAGGTGGGGGAGGGGCGCGCCGAACTAAGCGCCGAATACATCGCTCTGAGCGCCGCCGGAGTGCCCAAACTCCTGCTACCTGACGCTGTCTACCGTGAAGCGGCCCCTCAAGATACGGAACAGCTCACCGCCGCTCGGGGCAACTACGCACGCTCCGCAGCAGCCCTGCTCTGGCAAGCCGCCTGCGGGCACACGCCGGAACCCTCCGCCGCCCGCGTGCCCCTTTCACTGCGCATGGATTCGCAGCGCATGGGAGCGGGCGGTACTGCAACCGATGGGGCACCCAGCAGCGAGTGGATTGAGCGCCTCGGCAGAGCCCTCGAATACCTGCTGGACGCACCCGCCCAGGATGCGGCGCTCGCAGGGCTCAGCTCCGTGGTCGCCCTGGCGGAGGAGGTGCCGCCTCGCCCGCTGAACGTCTACCTGAGCTGTTCAGAACGAGCCCGCGCCCTCATTCCCGCAGCTGTGGAGCCCGCGCCGGTACAGAAGCTCTCAAAGGCGCAGAAGGCTCAACGCTACCTGGCAGAGCATCTGCCTCGCGTGAAGAAGCCGGGCGTGAAGAAATCGGGGCGCGCAGCTACCGCAGGTTCTAAGCCGTTGAGCCCCACTGTGAGCCCCGCAGAGACTGCGTCTGCCCCAAAGCACGCAGGGGCGACGGGCGCATCCCGCCTGACGGCGCTACGCGGTGCGTTCACCCGCCCCACCGCGCGACTGGGACTGGCTGCACGCCTGGGACTTGCCACGCTCGCGCTGGGGGCTATTGCCCTGCCGCTCTGGTTCACCCTCTACGGGCAGAACGCCCCGGCAACGGCACAGCCCGTATCCGCTCAATCCGTGAACACTGCGGTGGAGCAGGAGCCCGGCGGCACGGAAACACAGGATAAAAGCGCGCAGGATACAGCCGCACAGGATAAAAGTGCTCAGGGCGATCAGATTCTACGAGCCCTGATCGACCAGCGAAACCAAGAACGCCGTGCCCGAGGCGGCGCAGAGCTCACCGTCGACACCGCCGAAGAACTCAGCCGTGATAGTGAGAACATCCGCGTTATGGCGGTAGTCTCCGCACCCGGCTACCGCGCCGATAAAACCGAGCAGGAAGCCCGCAAGCTCAGCGAAGACAACGGCGTCACCCGCCAGAAAGTTATCTTCGATCTGCACCGCGGAGAGAAAGGCTGGGAGATCGCCCGCGCCGAACCCGTACCGGCATAGCTGACGCCGCGTAACTGACACCGTAGAAACGCGGACACAACAAAAGGCGGCGGCCCCACCCACCGAAGTGGATGGAACCGCCGCCTTTTTGCTCACTGTCCGGGAAAACCCGGAGAGCTACACTCGGTTACCCATAGGGCACCGCCACAAGGAAACTTCCTTGAATCTATGCAGGTCTTAGAGGCCCAGCTCAGACTCGAAGTTTGCCTCCTCCAGGCGGGTCTTGAGGGTGTGCAGGAAGCGACCAGCGTCCGCACCGTCGACCACGCGGTGATCGTAGGTGAGGGACAGGTAGCACATGGAGCGGATAGCGATAACGTCGTTACCGTCAACATCCTTAACAACCATGGGGCGCTTCACGATGGAACCGGTACCGAGGATTGCAACGTTCGGCTGGTTGATGATCGGGGTATCGAACAGTGCACCGAAGGAACCAATGTTGGTGATGGTGAAGGTCGAACCCGACAGCTCCTCGGGGGAGATGTCGCCGGTACGTGCGCGGCCACCCAGGTCGCCAATAGCCTTTGCCAGGCCAGCAATGCCCAGGTCAGAAGCGTTCTTGATGACGGGAACCAGCAGACCCTTGGGGGTGTCCACAGCAATAGCGATGTTCTCGGAGCCGTGGTAAGTGATCTGCTTGTAGTCTTCGGTCATGGAAGCGTTCAGAGCGGGGTGCTGCTGCAGAGCCTCAGCGGATGCCTGGACGAAGAAGGGCAGGAAGGTCAGCTTAGCGCCCTCACGAGCAGCGAAGCCGTCCTTAGCCTTTGCACGCAGCTGAACGATGCGGGTCACGTCAACCTCGGTGACCTGGGTCAGCTGGGTGGAGATGTCCAGGGACTCACGCATACGCTTTGCAATAACCTGGCGGATACGTGCGGTCTTCTCGACGGTGCCACGCTTGGGGGAAACCTCGAAGGTGTGCGGTGCCTTTGCGGAGCCAGCAGCCGGAGCAGCAGCTGCAGCGGGTGCAGCAGCGGCGGGAGCAGCGGAACCCTTAGCAGCGATAGCAGCCTGAACATCCTGCTTGCGGATGCGGCCACCAACACCGGTGCCCTTGACGGTGGACAGGTCGATGCCGTTGTCCTTAGCGAGCTTACGGACCAGCGGGGTCACGTATGCTTCGCCCTCAGCAGCTGCCGGAGCGGCAGGTGCAGCGGGAGCTGCAGGAGCTGCGGGAGCAGCAGGAGCCTCAGCAACCGGAGCGGGTGCAGCGGGAGCAGCTGCAGCAGCAGCGTCGCCGATGATAGCCAGAACCTGGCCAACCTCTGCGTCCTCATCCTCGGGGATGCGGATCTCGAGCAGGGTACCTGCTACGGGGGAGGGAACCTCGGTGTCAACCTTGTCGGTGGAAACCTCAACCAGGGGCTCGTCAACCTCAACCTGCTCGCCAACTTCCTTCAGCCAGCGGGTAACGGTGCCCTCGGTGACGGACTCGCCCAGTGCGGGCAGTACGACCTCAATGCCTGCAGCAGCAGCTGCGGGAGCAGCCGGAGCAGCGGCGGGTGCTGCGGGAGCAGCAGGAGCCTCAGCAACCGGAGCGGGAGCTGCGGGAGCCTCAGCAGCTGCGGGAGCAGCCGGAGCAGCAGCGCCGGAACCGTCGCCAATGATAGCCAGAGCAGCGCCGACCTCGACGTCCTCGTCCTCGGGGACGAGAATCTGCTCAACAACGCCTGCTACGGGGGAGGGAACCTCGGTGTCAACCTTGTCGGTGGAAACCTCAACCAGGGGTGCGTCAACCTCAATGGTGTCGCCGACCTCAACGAGCCAGCGGGTAACGGTACCCTCGGTCACGGACTCGCCCAGTGCGGGCAGTACTACGGTGTGGGACATAATCTTTCCCGTTCTCCTTGTGAATGCTTGAACTAGAAAAATGTGAGCGGCGACCCGGATGCGCGCCGTATGCGTCAAAGCACGTCGACGCGCATCCGGATAGGGGCGTTGTTCAGCGGATACGCCCGGCAACCGCTAACGACCAACGGTCGTCAATACTAAGCTGACGCGCTAACGCCAGTCAGCAAAATTTATGCGCTGTGCAGCGGGGTGCCGTTCAGGACCATTGCAGCCTCACCCAGGGACTCGTTCTGAGTCGGGTGTGCGTGGATGAACTTAGCGACGTCCTCGGGGAATGCTTCCCAAGCAACCCACATCTGAGCCTCACCAATCTGCTCACCCATGCGCTTACCAATAGCGTGAACACCAACGATGGGGCCGTCCTTCTGGCGGACAACCTTCACGATACCGGTAGCACCGAGGATAGCGGACTTACCGTTACCAGCCAGGTTGTACTCAGCGGTCTCAACGTTCTCAGCGCCGAACTTCTCCTTAGCCTTGGGCTCGGAGTAACCAACGGAAGCGATCTCCGGGTCACAGAAGGTGACCTTGGGGATGTTCACGTCTTCAACGATGGAGGGGTTCAGGCCAGCGATTTCCTCAGCAACGAAGATACCCTGCTGGTAACCGCGGTGAGCCAGCTGAACGCCGGGGACGATGTCGCCAACAGCGTAGATGTTGCCAACGCCGGTGTGCAGGCGCTCGTTAGCCAGGACGAAGCCGCGATCCATGGGGATGCCCTGCTCCTCGTAGCCCATGTTTGCGGTGTTCGGGCCACGACCAACAGCAACCAGAACGATCTCTGCCTCGAAGACCTTGCCGTCAGCCAGGGTGACCTTAGCACCGTTAGCGTCCTGCTCAACCTTCTCGAAGAGGGTGCCGGTGTTGAACTTGATGCCGCGCTTCTTGAACGCGCGCTCCAGAACCTTGATGATAGCCGGGTCCTCGTTGGGAACCAGGTTCGGCAGGCCCTCGATGATGGTGACGTCAACGCCCATAGCGTTCCACATGGATGCGAACTCGCAACCAATCACGCCGCCACCGAGCACGATAGCGCTCTTGGGCAGGTAGTCCATCTCCAGTGCCTCAGTGGAGGTCAGAACGCGACCCTCAATGGGCAGACCGAAGGTCTTGGAGACCGAGCCGGATGCCAGGATAATGTTCTTACCCTTGTACTCAACACCACCGACGGTGATGGTGTCCTGAGCGGTCAGCTTACCCTCGCCGGGGATAACCTCTACGCCCTTCATCTTCAGCAGGCCTGCAAGACCCTTGAACTTACCGGAGACGATGTTGTCCTTGTAATCGCGAACCTTGCCCATTTCGATGGACTGCAGCACAGCGTTAACGCCAACCTTGGACGCCTCGCGTGCCTCTTCAGCCAGCTCAGCAGCGTGCAGGTACGCCTTGGTGGGGATACAGCCGGTGTGCAGGCAGGTGCCGCCGACCTTTTCCTTCTCGATCAGGCCGACGGTGAAGCCTAGCTGGCGTGCGCGAATAGCTGCAGAGTAGCCAGCGGAACCGCCGCCGAGGATGAGGATGTCGAATTCTTGAGCCACGATATTGCTCCCTTGCATAGTTGTTGGGGCTAAAGACCCCTGCAATGAGTTCTTTACCAATTTATTGGTAGGTTTCCCAGCATGCGCGAAAGGCCCGCGACTTACAAAAAATCGCGCGCCCCTCCGCGTACGCAGAAAAACACTTAATACAACAATACCCCCGTTGACGGTCGTTTAAGTTCACTCAGGGCGGTTTTAGCCGATTAATCGCCCAAACACCGCAAATTTTTCACAACTCAAGAAAAGCGGCGCGTCATAGAACAGCCAGATGACAGCCCCACCATAGCGGTCGCACTGAACCGGTCAAGAACAGAACCGATCAAGAACAGACGCAGAGGAGGGCTCCCCGGTAGGAATACCGAAAAGCCCTCCTCAGATCAGCTCTATGTTGAGCTCTATGCTGTGCGGCCGCGCACCAGATAAGGGGCACCAGTTAGGATGCGCCAGCTAGGGTGCGCGCCCAGCGAAGCAGACTACTTAGCGTACGACTGGATGAAGTTCACCAGGGTAGCGGTACCGAAGCCGGTACCTTCCTTCGGGGTGAAACCGTAGGGTGCCTCTTCGTTGAACGCGGGGCCCGCAATATCCAGGTGAGCCCAGGGGATGCCCTCGCCCACGAATTCCTTCAGGAACAGACCTGCAGTCAGCGCGCCACCGTAGCGGGAACCAATGTTCTTAATATCAGCAACGGGGGACTCCAGGCTCTTACGCAGGTAGGACTCCAGCGGCATCGGCCAGTACGCCTCACCTGCGGCAGCACCGGCTGCAATCACGCGGTCACGAATCTCCTCGTCACCGAGCAGAGCCGCGGTGCGCAGACCCAGAGCGGCCATAGCGGCACCGGTCAGGGTAGCGATATCCAAGATGACGTCCGGGTTCGACTCAGAAGCCAGAGCGATACCATCAGCCATGACCAGGCGGCCCTCAGCGTCAGTGTTCAGCACCTCAACGGTACGGCCATCACGCATGGTGATGATGTCCTCCGGGCGCAGAGCATGGCCGCCGGGCATGTTCTCCGCCAGGCACAGGTAACCGGTCACAGCAACCGGCACATCCAGCTCAGCGGAAGCAACCACAGCGTTCAGCACGGATGCGGCACCTGCCATATCGCACTTCATGGTCATCATCGAAGCGGCAGGCTTCAGCGAGTTACCACCGGTATCGAAGGTGATGCCCTTACCGACCAGAGCAACGTGAGCCTTCGGGTTCTCCGGGGTGTACTTCACAACGGCAAGAACCGGCTTGCGGGGCGAACCCTGACCAACACCGGAAATGCCGCCGAAGCCCTCCTCAGCCAGGCGGTCGTGATGGAACAGCTCAATCTCAATGTTCGAGTAATCCTCAGCGACCTCAGCAGCGAACTCAGCGAAAGTCTCCGGGTACAGGTGCGACGGAGGCAGGTTCACCAGACGGCGAGCATCCTTAGCGGTCTCGCCCAGAACCAGGGCGTGCACCAGAGCCTCTTCAGCCTCTTCCTGATCAATCGAAGAAACAATCAGAATGGACTCGATCTCTTCCTGGACCGAATCCTTGGTCTTGAAACGCAGGCCCTCCTCAACGAAGTTACCCAGCACAGCGCCGTGAGCAATAGCCTCAATTTCCTCGACCGAAGAAACACCGAAGTCGAAAGCAATCTCCTCAGCGGAACCAACCAGCTGACGAGCCGCAGAACCGGCAGCGTAACGCAGAGCGTCCAGACGCTCCTGACCCTCAGCAGTATCAGAGCCCAGACCCGCCAGCGCCACAATGCCGGCACCGGTGTCCTCAAGGCCGGGCAGGCGCAGCAGCTGATCGGGTGCACCCGAGGCGCCCAGCGCCTCCAGAAGCTCGTTAATACCCTCAACAGAGTCCTCAGACAGGGAGCTCGGCGCCAGGTACGCGCCGTCCGAACCCTTCAAAACGCCCAGAACCAGAACGTCAGCTTCGAGCGCTTCAAGGTCGGTGCTGTGAATAGACAGAGACAGAGACATCGTTACTCCTTTGCGTATGTCTTCTCAAAATAGTCGGGGCACATCCTCGCGCCCGAAAAACTCAACTGTAGGCCCTCGAAGAGTGAGGATG
>ERZ773028.65-NODE-65-length-95337-cov-21.948941_pt1 | contig 95337 bp, 68 predicted proteins | sample MGYA00511123_ERZ773028 | MGnify/ENA primary metagenome ERZ773028 (study PRJEB29015, sample SAMEA2738134) | human oral metagenome | biome: human oral; feature: human-associated habitat; material: saliva | place: China | collected 2206 ... | reverse complement strand
AACGGCTCTCTTCTAAAATCACCCAGAAAAATTATTACTACTCCCGCGAAAACCCCATCGCACGGCGGTAAGCGCACCTCGACGAATGCGAGCCGTGTGCCCTCGAGCGTTCGTACGGCAGCCCGCACCGAAGAGCCCCGCGAGGAGAAGCCGAAGTCGCGTCACCCGCTCTCGACCGTGCGCCGCCGAGCTCGTAAGCTCAGCCCGCCCACCATGCTCGCTGTTTTTGCGGCAATCCCGCTGACCCTGGTCTTTATTCTGCTGCTCAATGTGCTGATTGTGACCCGCCAGTACGACATGGTGGATTTGCGTGCGCAGGAGCAGCAGCTTGTGCAGGAAAACCAGGCGCTGCAACAGGAGATTGGCTTCAAGGAAGCTCCGCAGGATTTAGCGATACGCGCCAGTACCCTGGGCATGTTTGTGAGCTCTTCGCAGGCGACCCTGAACCTGCAGTCTTCCACGATTGAGGGCACCCCTGCTCCGGTGGCAAGCCCGACCGGTGTTGAGGGAAGCAAGCAGGAGAACCTGATTTCGCCTCCGGCGGCTGGCTCGAACGAAAGCTACGCCAAGGGCATCGTGGATGCGGACAAGTCCGTTCAGCAGCGCCACGGCCAGGCGAGCGCGGCGGCTAAGGCATCTGCAAGCGCCTCGGCGAGCCCTGCTCAGCAAACTAACTCAGCTCAGCAGGCTAACCCGACCCAGCCTGCACCGAGTGCCTCGGCTAGCTCTGCTACCGCACCGAGCGCCGCTCAGCAGCCCGCAGCAAGCCAGGCTGCACGATAAACAATATTGACCACAGGATGCGTAGCATCACCGATAGACTAGACCAGCGAAAGGACCACCGCATGAGCTCCGACGCGCGTAAGAACGCGAACGAATCGGCATCCGGTCAGCCGGATCTGACCCGCCGTGGCTTCGTCGCAGGCGCCGCAGCCACCTGCGCTCTGGGCGTTATCGGTGCGAACCTGTTTATCCGCCAGGGCTTTGACCCCGGTGCGGTGGCGAATGCGTCCCGTCAGAAGCGTCTGCGCTCGCAGGTGCTGCCTGCTGTGCGTGGCCAGATTCTCGATATCAACGGTAACGTTATGGCGCGTACCGTGCAGCGTTATAACCTGACCGCAGATCAGAGTGCCGTTGCGACCTTCAAGCGTTACAACGAGGATCGCACCCAGAAGATTGAGGTCACCCCCAACCAGCTGGTGTACGAGATGGTCGATATTCTCAAGACCGTTGACCCGGGCATTACCGATGAGTTCATCAAGTCCAAGCTGGACGGCACCTCCAAGTACTCGGTGATTAAGGCAAATATCACCCCGGAGATTTTCAATAAGATTGATGCTCTGGGTGCGCCCTTTATCTACGGTGAGGCGTTCTCCCAGCGTCTGTACCCCAACGGTAGTGTGGGTGGCTCCGTGGTCGGCAAGTACAACATTGTTGAAGAGGCTGACGGCAACGGCAAGGGTGGCACGGTGTCCCGTAACTTCTCGGTGGGCATTGAGCGTGTCTTTGAGAAGGAGCTTGCCGGTACCCCCGGTGAGCGCACCTACGAGATTAGTGCTGATGGTGTGCGTATCCCCGTGGCGAAGGAAGAGCAGCGCCTGGCGGTGGACGGTAAGAATATTCGTCTGACCATTAACCGTGATGTGCAGTATTTTGCGCAGCAGGTGGTACGTGCTCGCGCTGAGGAGCTGAAGGCTGAATGGTGTACCGCCATTGTTATGGATGTGCGTGACGGCTCCATTTTGGCTCTCGCTGATTCCTCTACGATGGACCCGGGTGCGGCAACCATTGAGGATGCGGCGGATATGACTCCGCGCGCTATTTCGCAGAACGTGGAGCCCGGTTCGACCGAGAAGATGCTGACTTCTTCTGCGTTGATTGAGCAGGGCCTGACGACTCCGACTAGTGTGTATGATGTGCCCGCGACCCTCACGATTGACGGCCAGACTTTCAAGGATGCGTTTGAGCACGGGGCGCAGCGGCGTACTTTCTCGGGCATTATTCATGACTCGATGAACACCGGTACGGTGCTGGTCGGTCAGAAGCTCAGCAAGGAAGAGCGCTACAACTGGTTGAAGAAGTACGGCGTCGGCGAGTTTACCGGCATTGAGCTGACCGGTGAGGAGCAGGGTATAATCGCTGATTGGCGTGATTGGGATGGCCGTCAGCAGTACACTGTGCTGTTCGGTCAGGGTGTTGCGCAGACTCCGCTGCAGACCGCCATGATTTTCCAGGCGCTGGGCAATAAGGGCGTTCGTCTGAAGCCGCGCATTGTGGACGCGATCATTGACGCCGACGGTACCGAACATAAGCGTGCCGTAGAGCCTGGCGAACGCATGGTCAGCGAGGAGACTGCCGCTTCCTGCCTGACTCTCATGGAGAATGTGGTGGAGCAAGGCCACGCCCGTCCGGCGAAGGTGACCGGCTACCGCGTGGGCGGTAAGACCGGTACTGCGGAAACTCCGAGTGAGAAGGGCGGCTACGACGGCAACACGACCTCCTTTATTGGTGTGGCGCCGATTGAGAACCCGCAGTTCTTGGTGGCGGTGACCATGCAGCGTCCTGAGGGTAGCGTGGGTGCGAACGGTACGACGGCTGAGTTCTCCAAGATTATGGAGAAGACCCTGCACACCTATAATGTGCCGCGTTCTACCGGTGAACCGGAGTTGATTCCGCTTTTTGCTGAGGATAGCCCCAATAAGACGAGCTAAAGGCGAGCGGGGGAGAGGTTCCCGGTAGCTGATTCGTGATGAAGAAGCCCCGGGACTGAACACCTGTCGAAGCCTAAAGCCCGTAGAATATTGAATGACCCTGTGTGCCTTGAGCGCATTGACCATACAGAGCTCACCGCTTCGGACAGCGGAGAGGAAAGAAGGACGATGGATACCGCATCTCACGCACCCGGCCAGAACCTGCTGGGCGGCGACGCTCAGACTCTGCGCCCGAATTCTGTGCGCCCGGTGAGTTTGGCGCACCTTCGCGAACATCTGCAGGGATTGGGTGCTCAGGTGAGTTCCCAGCTGGCTAGTGGCGTTCAGGGTTCTGAATCCGGTGATTCCGTTGAGGTTACCGGTATTAGCATGGACTCCCGAGGTGTTCGCCCGCAGGACCTGTACGTGGCTCTGCCCGGTGCGAAGGTGCACGGTGCGCAGTTTGCTGAGGCCGCGTTGAATCTGGGTGCTTCCGCTATTTTGACGGATGCTGCCGGTGCGCAGCTGCTGGGTGAGGCGCCGGTGCCTGTCCTGGTGACTGAGAACCTGCGCGAGTACGTTGGTCCGTTGGCTGCGCTGATTTATGGTTCGGCTTCGTTCCCCGCTACTCACCGTTACGCGGTGACCGGTACGAACGGTAAGACCACCTCCACCTACATGTTGGAGTCGGTGTTCCGCACCGGCCTGGGTGTGAAGACGGGTCTGATTGGCACTATTCAGATTCTGATTGATGGTGTGTCGGTTCCTTCGAAGATGACCACCCCTGAGTCTCCTCACGTGCATTCTCTGCTGACGATTATGGGTCAGCATCAGGTGCGTTGCGCGGCGATGGAGGTGTCCTCGCACGCGATTGATTACCACCGTGTGGACGGCGTGAAGTATGCGGTTGCTGGCTTTACGAACCTGACTCAGGATCACCTGGATCTGCACGGCACCATGGAGCATTATTTCGACTCGAAGGCTCAGCTGTTCACTCCCGAGCGCGCCGAGCTGGCGGTGATTACTGCTGATGACGAGTGGGGCGAGAAGATGTTCTCCACCGCTTGCGAGCAGATGGGTGCGCAGCAGGTTCACCGTCTGGTAACTGCTCGAGGTACCGGCCTGGCTGAGGTGCCCGCAGAGTTTGGTGCCCGCGATTGGGCTGTGGTGAAGGTTCAGCGTGAGGGCCTGGGCCACCGCTTCCACGTGGCTAATGGTGCCGGTGAGAGCATTGAATGTTACACCGGTCTGCCCGCTGATTTTAACGTTTCGAATGCCGCGCTGGCGGCGCTCATGGCGTACCTGGACACTGACTCTGCTGAGCGTGAGCGCCTGCTGCCCGAGCTGGCGTCCGGTTCGGCTCTGACTCCGGTGGTGCCGGGCCGTATGCAGCTGATTTCTTTGGCTCCGCACGCGATTGTGGACTTTGCCCACAACCCTGACGGTCTGACCCGTGCCCTGGAGGCGATGGACCGCCCCGGCGACGGCAAGGTCATGATTGTTTTCGGCGCGACCGGTGAGCGTGACCAGCTCAAGCGCCCGATTATGGGTGCGATTGCGGCACAGTACGCAGATATCGTGGTTGTGACTGATGACGATCCGCACGGTGAGGCGCCCGAGCCGATTCGTGCCGCCGTTGAGGAGGGCGCGCAGAAGGCTGAGAACCGCCGAGCCACCCAGATCCTGAATATTTCTCCGCGTGCCGCCGCTATTGATGCGGCAATTGCCCTGGCGGGCGAGCATGACGCCATCCTGATTGCTGGCCGCGGCCACGAAACCGAACAGGATGTTGACGGCGTGGATATCGCCCTGGACGACCGCGTTGAAACCGCCCGTGCCCTGCGTGCGCACGGTTTCGAGATTCTGCCTGATTACCAGCGCATGCTCGATGAAAGTGACTCTAAGACCGCTGAAGGTATGGTGAAGAATGATTAAGCTCAGCGCCGCCCAGATTATTGAGGCAACCGGCGGCACCGCTATCGGCCTGGAGGGCCGTGAGGAGCAGGTGTACGCAGACTTCGCCACCACCGACTCCCGCGAGGTGCAGACCGGTACCCTGTTCGTGGCGAAGCCCGGCGCGGTCACTGACGGCCACAGGTTCATCCCCATGGCGTTTGAGAGGGGCGCGACCCTGGCGCTGGTCGAGCGTGAAGTACTCGACGAGCAGGGCGTGCCCTACCCGAGCATCCAGGTGCCCGATGTGGTGCTGGCGATGGGCGATTTGGCGCGCTACTCCATTGAGCAGATGCGCGCTCAGGGCGAGCTGACCGTTATCGGTATTACCGGTTCTGCCGGTAAGACCACCACCAAGGACCTTCTTGCCGCCATTTTCACTCCGGAGGGCCCGACCGTTGCCCCGGTCGGCTCTTACAACAGTGAGGTGGGCGTGCCCCTGACCGTTTTCCGTGCGGATGAGTCCACCCGCTACCTGGTCATTGAGATGGGTGCGGACCACGTGGGTAACATCGAGTACCTGGCGAATATTGCGCACCCCGATCACGGTGCCATCCTGAAGGTTGGTACCGCGCACGCTGGCGAGTTTGGCGGCGTGGACAACATTGAGCGCACCAAGGGTGAGCTGGCTGAGGGCGTTCAGCCGACCGGTTCCCTGGCTCTGAACGCTGACGATGAGCGCGTGCTGCGCATGGCGTCGCGTTCGGTTGCCCCCATTACTTACTTTGGCGTGGGCGAGAAGACTGACGCGAACGGTCAGCCCTACGAACGCTACGTGGCGGCGCTGAACCTGCGCACCACCGACGCCGGCTGCCCCGAATTCACTCTGCGTCTGCCCGACGGTAGCGAGTACGAGATTTCCTCGCAGCTGATTGGTGAGCACCATGTGCACAACCTGCTGGCTGCGGCGACGATCGCCTACAACAGCGGTATTTCGGGTGAGAAGATTGCTCGCGCGCTCAACAAGGCGGCGGCAGCTTCGAAGTGGCGTATGGCCCGCACCGACCGTGCTGACGGCGTGACCGTCATTAACGACGCATACAATGCGAACCCCGAGTCGATGGCTGCGGCGCTGCGCACCCTGGCCCAGCTGGGTCGCACCGTCGACCCGGCGACCGATCAGCCGCACCGCACCTGGGCTGTTCTGGGCGCCATGCTGGAGCTCGGTGACGCCTCCGTGGAGGAGCACGACCGCATCGGCCGCCTCGTGGTGCGCATGAACATTTCCAAGCTGATTGCTGTGGGCGACGAGACGAAGCCCACCTACAATGCGGCTCACCTGGAAGGCTCCTGGGGTAATGAAGCGACCTGGGTGAAGACCCCGGAAGAGGCAGAGCAGATTCTGCGCGCCGAGGTCCGCCCCGGCGACATTGTGCTCTTCAAGTCCTCGAACGGCGCGAAGCTGGGCATTCTGGGTGACCAGGTTGCTTTCGCTGAGTACACCTTCGGCGCTGAGGAAGAGCAGGCACCGACCTGGCTTTCTGCCGGTGACTTTGTTGAAACCACCGATTTGAGCGACCACCTTGCCGCTCACCTGGACGGCGCCCCTAAGGGCGACCGTACTTCGACCGAACAGACCACGAACGAAGGGTAGCGCTTTATGATTACCGTGCTGATTGCTGGAATCTTCGGATTCCTCATCTCCCTCACCGCGCTGCCGGTGTTCATCAAGAAGATGTCGGCCCTCAACCTTGGCCAGCTCATCCGTGAGGAAGGCCCGGCGGCCCACCAGCACAAGGCGGGCACCCCCACCATGGCGGGTCTGATTTTCATCCCCGCGGCGATTCTCGCCTACTTCTTGACCCTGGCGGTGAGCGCACTGCTCTTCGGAACCGCGCCGGTACCGACCGCTACCGCGTGGCTGACCATCGCCTTTACCCTGGGCATGCTCGGTGTGGGCGCGGCGGACGACATCATGAAGTTCCGCAATAAGGGCAACGAGGGCCTGACCGAGAAGCAGAAGACCATTGGTCTTCTGGGCGTGACCCTGCCCTTTGCGTACCTGGCGTTCCAGTTCCCGAATGAGTCGGGTGCTCGCCCGGCGTCGACCGCTATCTCCTTCGTGCGTGACCTGCCCATTGACCTGTTCGCTGCGGGCGCGGTTTTAGGCTCCATCCTGCTGGTTGGTTGGATTACCCTCATCTCCCTGTCCGGTACGAACGCGGTGAACTTCACCGATGGTCTGGACGGCCTGGCTGGCGGCATCATGATGACCATCTTCTCCGGCTACCTGACCATCAGCATCTGGCAGTACGTGCACGCCTGCTCCGCTGGCGCTGGCACCGCCTGCTACGATGTGCGCGACCCCGGTTCGCTGGCGCTGATTGCCGCATCCCTGGTGGGTTCGCTGGCTGGCTTCCTCTGGTGGAACGTGTCGAAGGCACAGATCTTCATGGGCGACTCCGGCTCCCTGGCATTGGGCGGCGCAATGGTTGCTTTCGCGCTGTTCACCCGCACTGAGCTGCTTCTGCTGGTCATCGCTCTGATTCCCGTGCTGGAAGTGTTCTCTGTGATCGTGCAGAAGTTCGTGTTCAAGACCAGCCGTAAGCGTTCGGTCGCAGCGGGGGAGAAGCCCCTGCACGCGCACCGTTACTTCCGTATGACCCCCTTCCACCACCACATGGAGAAGGTCGGCGTCAACGGCAAGTACTCAATTGATAAGCGAGGCATTGCCCCCGGTACCGTCAGCAGCGGCGAAGTGAACTCCGTGTTCCGCCTCTGGGTTGTTAACGCCCTCTGCGTGCTCGTTGCCCTGGCGCTGTTCTTCGGTGACTGGTTCTCGCAGACTTCTGGAGTGATTCACTAATGTCAACTAATGAACAGCCGGATACAGCTCGCATTGAAGCGAACGCCGCCGCTATTGCGGTGAACCCGGTGTATGAGAACGAGCGCCTTGCGGAGCTGACTCACTGGGGCGCCCCCTGGGCTAACCTGCGTGTGGTCGTGGTGGGCATGGGTACTAGCGGAGACGCTGTGACCGATGTGCTCGCTCAGCTGGGTGCGAAGATTGTTGTCATCGACGGGGCAGATACCCCGGAGAAGCGTGAGCGCATCGACCTGTACGCTAACGCCTACGGCAACGTTGAGGGCCTGTTTGGTCCCGAGCACATGCGCGCACTGCCCCCGGTGGACGGTCAGGAACCCGAGCTTGTGGTAACCTCCCCGGGCGTGCGTCCCTACCACCCGGTCATGCTGGACGCGTATGAGCGTCGCATCCAGATTTGGGGCGATGTGGAGCTGGCATGGCGTTTAAACGAGCGTAGTGGCCTGCCGACCCCCAAGTGGCTGTGCCTGACCGGTACGAACGGTAAGACCACCACCGTGGGCATGGTCGATTCCATCCTGAAGGCTGCCGGCAAGAAAGCTATTCAGGTAGGCAACGTGGGCATGCCGATTGTGTACGCCATTGCCGACGATGAGCCCTATGAGTTCTTCGCGGTGGAGCTGTCCAGCTTCCAGCTGCACTGGACCCATTCGATGTCCCCGTACGCTTCGGTGGTTCTGAACATTGCTGAGGACCACGTGGACTGGCACGGTTCGTTCGAGCGTTACAAGGCTGATAAGGCTCGCGTGTACGAGCACACTCAGGTTGCCTGCATCTTCAACACCGACCACGTAGACACCCTGCGCATGGTTGAGAACGCGGACGTTATTGAGGGCGCTCGCGCGATTGGCTTCAGCTCCACTGAGATGCCCGCCGTGTCGATGCTCGGCCTGGCTGAGGACATCATGGTGGACCGCGCCTTCCTGAAGAACCGCTACAACGAGGCGTACGAGCTGGCGGTCCTGGAGGATTTGGCTCCGGCTCCCGGTAAGATGCCTGCGAAGCACACCGTGGAGAATGCTTTGGCGGCTGCGGCTCTGTGCCGTGCGGCTGATATTGACCCGAAGGCTGTGGGCGCGGGTCTGCGTTCCTTCAAGACCGGTGCGCACCGCAACCAGCTGGTGGGTTACGCGAACGACATCATGTGGGTGAACGATTCAAAGGCTACGAATCCTCACGCCGCGAATGCGTCGATGAGCGGTTACCCCTCGCTGGTGTGGATTGCTGGCGGTCTGTCGAAGGGCGTTGAGTACGATGAGCTGATTGCTACTCACGCTCAGCGTCTGAAGGCTGTGCTGATTATCGGTACCGATACTGCGGCGTTGAAGTCGGCGTTGGCTAACCACGCTCCGCAGGTTCCGACCTACAATATGACCGCCGCTGTGGCTGATTCTTCGGACGGCATCGCCGTGATGAACGCGGCCGTTGCGAAGGCTGCTGAGCTGGCGCATCCGGGGGATACCGTGCTGATGGCTCCCGCGTCTGCTTCGATGGACCAGTTCAAGAATTATGCGGTGCGCGGTGATGCGTTTGCGAACGCTGTTGCCGCCCAGCTGGCAGACTCTTAGGACATTGCCTGCAGGGGGCGTCTTGGGTGACCGGGGTGCTTTCTGCGGGTTCTTCTCGGGGGTGGGATGGTAACGGTGTCCCACCCCTGAACCTTTTTCGTGTATTCGCCACGACGGATCCGTGGCAGTTGAGGCCTATAGGAGGGCATGTGAGTACCAGCGCATCTTCGGAGCGTTCGGCTTCTTCGGCGCGTTCGACCGCGAGTGGTCGTTGGGCGTCTTTGCGAGCCGGTTTGGAGGATTTCTCTGCGCCGTTCCGTACTCGTGCCGGTAGGCTGTACCGTCGTGGTTTGAAGGCTGACCTGTGGGATGTGCCGGTGATGCTGCTGGTCACGACCCTGGGTCTGGCTATTTTTGGCTGCATTATGGTGCTGTCGGCGTCGAGCGTCACCATGATTTCTCAGGGGCAGTCGCCGTTCTCGCAGGTTTCGTCTCAGGTCATGTTCTTGGTTCTTGGCGTGATTGCGATGGCGGGTATTACGCGTATCCCTGTTGGGTATTACCACAAGAAGTCTGTGGTGTACGCGATGCTGATTGTCGCGTTGGTCATGCAGCTTGCTGTGGTGGTCGTTGGCGTTGAGGTGAACGGTAACCGTAACTGGTTGAAGATCCCCGGCATCGGACAGATCCAGCCGTCGGAGTTTTCGAAGCTGGCGATTATTATGTGGCTGGCATGGGTGTATAGCCGCCACGGCGATATTTCTCGTAGTATTTGGCGCACGCTGTTCCCCTCGATTTATGGTGTGGGTGCTCTGGTGCTGCTGATTATGCTCGGTGGTGACATGGGTACCGCCATGGTGTATGGCTTCATCTTTGTGGGCATGATGTGGCTGGCGGGTGCTTCTCGCAGCTCGCTGCTGAAGATTGGCGGCGCGTTTGCGGCGTTGGCGCTGGTGGGTGTGCTCAGTAGCGCGAACCGTGTGGCTCGTATTTTCGGTATTTGGGGCTCGTGCACGAACGCTAACTGTGACCAGGCGAATTCTGGTGAGGTGGCGCTGACGACCGGTGGCTTCTTGGGTGTTGGTCTGGGCCAGTCGCGCCAGAAGTATAACTACCTGGCTGAGGCGCATAACGACTATATTTTCGCCATTATTGGTGAGGAGCTGGGTCTGCTGGGTACGCTGGCGGTTCTGCTGCTGTATGTGGGCCTGGTGTATTGCGCGGTTCGTATTATGCTGCGTACTACTGATCCGCTGGTGCGTTTGGCTACGGGCGGCATCATGATTTGGTTGACCTCTCAGGCGATTATCAATATGGGCATGGTGTCCCGTATTTTGCCGGTGATTGGTGTGCCTTTGCCGTTTGTCTCCTATGGTGGTTCGTCGCTGTTGTCCTCGTTGTTTGCGGCGGGTTTGTTGTTGGCGTTTGCGCGGCAGACTCCGTTGCGTGGCGCGACGAAACCGTCGAATATTGAGACCCAGAGCGTGCGTGAGGTTCGTCGTGAGAATGCTGAATGGCAGCGTCGTTCGCCGCTGCAGGATGTTCTGAATCAGGAGGAGGCTGCTCGTGCGGCTGCTGGTGGTCACCTGTTGAAGGAACATAATCCTTTGAAGGTTGTTTTCGGTCCGGAGAGCACGTTGCGCCGTTGGTTGGGTTTTGCGCCGGATCAGCAGCGTGAGTTGTCTCGTATGGCTCGTGAGCAGCAGAAGGAGCAGGAGCGCCAGGCTCGGGAGCAGGTTCGTCGTGAGGAGGAACAGGCTCGCCAGGAGGCGGCGCAGGCTCGAGAAGAGGCGCGTCTGGCTCGTGAGGAAGCTGCCCGTGTGAAGGCGGAGCAGAAGGCTGAAGCTCAGAAGCAGAAGGCCTCGCAGAAACCTGCCCCGCAGAAGCCTGCACCGAAGAAGGCTCCCGCTCAGCCTCGTACCGGTCAGCAGGCTCGTGTTGCCCAGAAGAGTACTGCCTCTACTCGAGCGGCACAGGGTAAGCCTGCTCAGCCCCGTACCGCTCAGCAGCCTGCTACTCAGAAACCTGCTGCTCAGAAGCGAGTGCAGCAGCCTCGTGCTGCTCAGCCCCGTAGCGCACAGCACCGTCCGTCGGGTTCGCTACCTGCGGGTCTGCAGCCGTTGCATCCTGAGGACCGTCAGCGTCGTGCCCAGCGACAGGGTAATCCTCGACAGGGCGCGCAACGTCAGGCAACGCCGCGACAGGGCACCCAGGCAAAGGGTACTCAGGCCAAGGGCGCTCCGAAGAACGGTGCTCAGCAGGCACCGCGTCCGGCTCAGGGCGCGGCTCGGAACTCCGCTCAGCGCGGCACCCGCAAGCAGGGCTAAACCCCGCGGAACCCGCTCCGTGAAGCCTGCATATCGGGGGCTGACATTCGGGGGAGTGAGCTACGGTTCGTGCCTCTACCCGTGATGAATATGTGCTGAATATAAGATAAATCCCTCGCTATTGAGTTGTAGCTCAATGGCGGGGGCGCTCTTTTGAACAGGTGCGATAGCGTAAAATGATGCTGTACCGATGTGTTGGGAGAAAGACCTATGACGAAGAAGGCGCCCTCTATAGTCTTCGCCGGTGGTGGCACCGCCGGTCATATTAATCCGATGCTCGCGATTGCGCGTGCGGTTCGTGATCTTGAACCGAACGCTAAGATTCTGATGCTGGGCACTGCGGATAAGATGGAAGCCGAGCTGGTTCCGGCAGCTGGTTTCGATATTGAGTTCATCCCTCGTGCAGCGTTCCCTCGTAGCATTAACCGTGCCGCTTTGGCTTTCCCCGCTAAGTTCTTTGGTGGCCTGTCGAAGACCCGCCGCATCCTCAAAGAAGCAGATGCAGACGTGGTTGTTGGCGTGGGCGGCTACGTGTGCCCGCCGGCGTATCTGTCGGCGTTGAGCGCTAAGATTCCCGTGGTGATTCATGAGGCGAATGCGAAGCCCGGTTTGGCAAACCGCCTGGGCGGTACGTTCGCTAAGTTCACCGGTGTGGCGTTCCCTAACACTCCTTTCCCGCGCGCGACCCTGGTGGGCATGCCGATGAAGGATGAGATTGCCTACCTGAACCGTGAGGCGCACCGTTCGAAGGCCCGCCGTAACCTGGGCCTGGACCCGCAGAAGCCGACCGTGATTGTGACGGGCGGTTCGCTGGGTGCGCAGAGCCTGAACAATGCGGTGGCGGCGTGCCGTGACCACTTTGCGGAGTGGGACTTCCAGATTTTGCATATTACCGGCAAGGGTAAGGCTGTTCTGGATGAGAACGGCGAGTTGTTGAGCGCGCCGAATTACCGTCAGATTGAGTTCAGCAACGGCATGCAGGATGTGTACGCTGCCGCTGATCTTCTGCTGGTGCGTTCGGGTGCGGCGACCGTCAGTGAGGTTGCTGCGGTGGGTGTTCCCGCGATTTTTGTGCCGCTTCCCATTGGTAATGGCGAGCAGGCTCTGAATGCTCGTTCTCTGGTGGAGGCGTCTGCGGCTCTGCTGGTGAAGGATGCAGAGGTCACCGGTGAGTGGTTTGCCCGTGAGATTCCGGCTCTTATGGCGAACCCGGAGGAGCTGGAGCGTATGGGCGCTGCGGCGTATGAACTTGGTATCCGTGACGCGGCGCGCGTTATGGCTGAAGCAGTATTGAAGGCAGCTGAGAAGTAATGACTGAATTGATGAATCTTGAGATGGTGTTGCCGGCACCGCTGAACCCGCCGTTCCCTGAGCGTGCGAAGATGAGCGAGTTGGGCCGTGTGCACTTCATCGGTATTGGTGGCGCGGGTATGAGCGCTATTGCCGCTCTGATGCTGCAGGCTGGTGTGACGGTGAGCGGTTCTGACCGTGCCGAGTCGGCTGCTGTTGAGTCTTTGCGTGCTGCGGGTGCTCGTGTGGGTGTTCCTCAGCAGGCTGAGAACATTGTGGACGTTGATACCGTGGTGATTTCTACTGCGATTCGTGAGGATAACCCGGAGCTTGCTGCCGCTCGTGCGCAGGGTCTGCGTGTGCTGCATCGTTCTGAGGCACTTGCCGCTGTGATGGGTGAGTCTCAGGTGGTTGCTGTTGCCGGTACTCACGGTAAGAGCACGACTAGCTCCATGATTTCTGTGATGTTTGATCAGCTGGGTGCTGACCCGTCGTTTGCGGTGGGTACTGTGATTGCCGGTCGCGGCACGAACGCTCACCTGGGTGCTCAGGGCCCGGAGTCGATTTTTGTGGCTGAGGCTGATGAGTCGGACGGCTCGTTTGTGCGTTACCGCCCGGCTATTGCTGTGGTGACGAATGTTGAGCCGGACCACCTGGATTTCTATGAGACGGACGATCGTGTCTTTGAGGCGTTCAACCGTTTTGTGGGTTCGCTGGCACCTAACGGTGTTGTGGTGACCTGTGCTGATGATGCGGGCGCGGCTGACTTGGCGGCTCGTTCTCGTGCGGCGGGTGTGCCCGTGGTGACTTACGGTGAGGCGGCGGATGCTGACCTGCGCATTAGCGAGATTACCAGCGCGGGTTCTTCCTCGTCGTCGCACCTGTCGTGGTCTTTTGAGTGCCGCGGCGTGCGTTATGAGGGTGAGCAGGATCTTGCTCTGAAGGTGCCCGGTATCCATAACCAGCTGAACGCTTCGGCTGCTTTTATCTCGGCATTGATTTCTGGTTACGAGGCTGCCGATATTGTTCGTGCACTGGCTGAGTTTGTGGGCGCTGACCGCCGCTTCACCCTGCGCGGTGAGGTTGCTGGCGTGAAGGTCTTCGATGATTATGCGCACCACCCGACCGAGGTGTTCCGTGCCCTGGAGACCGGCCGTACCGTGGCTGATGGCCATAACCTGTACGTGATTTTCCAGCCGCACCTGTTCTCTCGTACTCGTGAGTTCGCTAAGGAGTTTGCGGAGGCCCTGTCGATGGCTGATCGCGCTCATGTGCTGGATATTTACCCGGCTCGTGAGCTGCCGATTGAGGGCGTGACCAGTGAGCTGATTACCGGTGCTGGTTTCTCTGAGGTTCGTTACGCTACCGCTGAGGGCGCGATTGAGGATATTGTGGCCTACGCTCAGGCCGGCGATATCGTGATGACTGTTGGTGCTGGCGACGTGACCGCTTTGGGTGCGCGTCTGCTGGAGTCCCTGCAGATCCGTCACGGTGGCGAGTCGAAGAAGTCGGAGGCTTAGGCTGTGCCGATGAGTTCTGGTCTCTCTTCGGAGGGGCATTCCTCCTCGCGCGTGCCGAAGGCCCCGCGTTCGCGTGCTCGTCTGCGTGCCCAGCAGGCACCTGAGAATGTGCAGACTGAGGTGGTACCGGCTGAGGCGGTACAGGCTAAGTCTGTGCAGCCTCAGGTAGCTCAGCCTCAGGCGGCAAAGACCGTAGAGGCTACCAAAGCTGTAAAACCTGCAGTATCCGCCCGGCCTGCCTCTTCTGGGGTATCTGCCGGCTCTGCCGCTACTCAGCCTTCGGGCTCCGTGCGGCACATGCCCCGTAAGCCTGTGGTGCATAAGGCCTCCGCTCAGCACGGTACTGATTCTTCGGCTTCCAAGAGCGCTGCGGCGGTTCATTCTTCGGCGCAGTCTTTGAAGGATTCGGTGCGTTCGGCGTTGATGACCGGTCGTACCGTATCTGAGGTTGAGCACGCTCCCGAGCTGTTTGATGTTGAGGCCTTTGAGGATTCTTTGTCTAAGAGTGCATCTGCTCAGACCGCATCTGCTCAGGCCGCGTCCTCGCAGTCGGAGAAGAGCGTAGGCAAGGATAGCGATAAGGGTTCTGACAAGAAGTCGGTGTCCACCGCTGGTAAGGCGTCTGCCGGTTCTGCTGAATCTCGCGAAGAGTCTGCCGCTCCGAAGGCTGAAGAAAACGCCGACAAGAGCGCCGATAAGGCGGGGGAGAAGGCTGCTGAAGAGCCTCGACCCGCGAGCCGTTTTGGTCGTTGGCGTGCTGAGCGTGAGCAGCAGCGTGCCGCTGAGATTGAGAAGGAGCGCGAGCGTGCGAGCCGTCAGGCTCAGCGTGAGCGTCTGCGTCAGGATCCGGGCCTGGACGGTCTGCGTGCTGAGGAGCGTCCCCGTAAGGAGCGTGCGCCTCTGACTCGTGCCCGTAAGCTGCTGTACACCGCCTCGGCGCTGGCTATTATTGCGGTGCTGTACGTGGTGCTGGTCTTCTTCTCGCCCCTGCTGGCGACCCAGAAGATTACGGTGCACGGCGCATCCCTGCTGGAAACCACTCAGGTGGAGCAGAAGCTGGAGCCTCTGCGCGGTGTTCCGCTCACTCGCATTGACGAGAAGAAGGTGCGTGAGCTGATCGGGCAGGATAATGTGATTCGTAGCGTGCAGGTGGAAAGCCGTCCGCCGCATGAGCTGGTGGTGACCCTGAAGGAGCGTACCGCGGTTGCGGTTGTGAAGCAGGGCGATACATACCATACTGTTGATAGTGATGGTGTGAGCCTGCTGGAGTCGGCGACTCAGCCCGATACGTCGGTGCCGCTGGTGCGTTTCAGCGGTGATGACCCGCAGACGTCGGCTGAGTTTCGCACTATTTCTACCGCGCTTTCGGCGATGCCTTCTGAACTTCTAGCTCAGATTAAGGAAGCCAGCGCGACCTCAACCTCAAGTATCACTCTAACCTTGAGGGATAATACTACGGTGCAGTGGGGAACCGCTGAGGAGAGCGAGTTGAAGGCTAAGGTCCTTCTCTCCCTGCGCCAGGCTATTGCTAAGCGTGCTCAGGAGGAGAATTCTTCCGAGGCACAGACGCAGAAGGTGACCGTCTATGACGTGTCTGCCCCGCGCGTACCGGTGACCCGTTAGGGGAACCATTCAGGCGCTTTATCCTCCCTTTTTGTGTGAAATCCACAAAAAGAGGGGGTAATTGCGCTGTGTGACTAGGAACCAACAAAAACAGTTTGGTATCCTAGCAGATAAAGTCATTCTTTAGAGGAAACCTTCAGGCTTAGATTAAGCTGCGGGTCTTCCGAAGCTGGAACACGGAACAATCGAGGAATACATGGACGCTGGAACTCCCCAGAACTACTTGGCAGTCATCAAGGTCGTTGGTATCGGCGGCGGTGGCGTCAACGCAGTCAACCGCATGATTGAGGTTGGTCTGCGCGGCGTTGAGTTCATTGCTATCAACACTGACGCTCAGGCTCTGCTGATGTCCGATGCAGACGTTAAGCTGGACGTTGGTCGTGAGCTGACCCGCGGTCTTGGCGCGGGCGCAAACCCCGAGGTTGGCCGTCAGGCAGCCGAGGATCACGCGCAGGAAATTGAGGAAGTCCTCAAGGGCGCAGACATGGTCTTTGTGACCGCAGGTGAGGGCGGTGGCACCGGTACCGGTGGCGCACCCGTCGTGGCACGTATTGCCCGCTCCCTCGGCGCTCTGACTATTGGTGTGGTGACCCGCCCCTTCACCTTCGAAGGCCGCCGCCGCTCCAACCAGGCTGAGACCGGTATCGCTGCTCTGCGCGATGAGGTTGATACCCTGATCGTTATTCCGAACGACCGACTGCTGTCGATTTCGGATCGTAACGTCTCCATGCTGGACGCATTCAAGTCCGCTGACCAGGTTCTGCTCTCCGGTGTGCAGGGCATTACCGACCTGATCACCACCCCCGGCCTGATCAACCTTGACTTCGCTGACGTTAAGTCCGTCATGCAGGGTGCAGGTTCGGCTCTGATGGGTATCGGTTCGGCATCCGGTGAGGATCGCGCAGTGAAGGCAGCTGAGCTGGCTATCGCTTCGCCGCTGCTGGAAGCATCCATCGACGGTGCACACGGCGTTCTGCTGTCCATTCAGGGTGGCTCCGACCTGGGTCTGTTCGAGATCAACGAGGCTGCACGCCTGGTTCAGGAAGTTGCTCACCCCGACGCAAACATCATCTTCGGTGCGGTTATTGACGACGCACTGGGCGATGAGGCTCGCGTGACCGTGATTGCTGCTGGCTTCGACGCAGTAAACCCGGAGACCAACTCCAACGCTTCCACTGCTGCGGCTACTCAGGCTCAGCGCACCCAGGCATCCTTCGGCGGTTCCACCGCTCCGGCTGCTAACGGCTACGGCTACAACGCACCCGCTGCTGCTCCGGCATCCACCGGCGCTGCTGGCTTTGACGTTGACCTTCCCCCGGTTGTGGAGGAAGCTCCGGCTCGCCGCGACACCCTGGACGTCCCTGACTTCCTGAAGTAGTTTGCTCGGCTGTGAACGCATAGGCGTTGCATGGCTGAGAGTCTTATGAAGCTATAGGGGAGCTGAGAAACACGCACATTGTGCTGTTCTCGGCTCCCCTTTGCTATACCCGCCGTTATACCCGCTGACATCTGATGAAGGAATAGAAGATGAGCGATAACCCCAAAACTTCGCTGCTTGCCTCTGCCGATACCCGCACCCTGGGCCCCTGGCGTGTGCGGGTGGGTTTCACCTCCCGCGCGGCGGGCAACCTGGGCTTGCACGTGGACGATGAGCTTGGCGGCGGTATGGATGCCTCCCTGGTGCGCACCCTCAACCACCGTGCCGCCCTGGAGGAGGCGCTGGGCACCGAGCCGTTCTTCTACCTGAACCAGGTGCACGGCGTGCAGATTGCCTACCCGGAAGACTATGAAGTGGAATCCTACGCGCCCGGTGCCCCGCAGGAGCGTACGGTTGAGCGTGCCCGCACGGTGCTGGAGAACTCCCCGGTCGCCGATGCCGCTATCAGCGCTGAGGGCGTGCCCCTGGCGATTATGGTGGCGGACTGCATCCCCGTGGTGCTGGTGGGTGAGCGGGTCGCGAACTGGCAACCAATTCTGGCGGTGGCTCACGCGGGCCGACGCGGCCTGCTCGACGGTGTACTCCAGCAGACCGTGGCTCGGATGCGTCAGCTCGGTGCGGAGAAAATTACCGCGTGGCTGGGCCCGAGCATCTGCGGTAGCTGCTACGAGGTGCCCGAGGCGATGCGCACCGAGTCCACCGAACTGATTCCGCAGGTGCATTCGGTGACCAGCCAGCAGACCCCCGGCCTGGATCTGCCCGCCGGTGCCCGCGCCGTGCTGGAAGAGGCGGGCGTGCAGGTGAACATGGACTGTGCGCAGTGCACGTTTGAGGAGCCTGCGGTGTATTCGCATCGCGGGTTCACGAACCGCGGTGAGAAGCCGGGCCGTATTGCTGGTCTGGTGTGGGTTGAGAAGCTGGAAGATCCCGCCGCGTAGAGGCGCTGAAGGAGAGAAAAGATGCCTGAAATGAATGTAGAAGAACAGAACCTGCACTACGCTCCCGAACGCGCCGAGCAGCTGTTGCAGAACTACCGCCGCGTGCTGGAGCGTATCCGCGCCGCGGAGCAGGATCGTAGCGCCGTGCGTACCGAGGCGAGCGCCCCGGTGCAGCTGGTGACGGTCACGAAGTTCTTCCCCGCCTCCGACGCGGCTGCGCTGCTGGATGGGGGAGTGGCCCTCTTCGGTGAGAATCGCGACCAGGAGGCGAGCGCGAAGGCTCGCGAGCTTGCCGCCTACTGCGCCCAGCGTGAGGTGCAGCCCCCGCACTGGGCGTTTATCGGTCAGCTGCAGACGAATAAGGCGAAGTCTGTGGTCAAGTACGCCTCCAGCGTGCATTCGGTGGACCGCCCCTCCCTGGCGGACGCGCTGGCGAAGGCGTACGCAAACCAGCTGGCACGCTTCGAGGCGGGGGAGGCGCCCGCACCCGCGGCGGAGCAGCAGGGCGCGCTGACCTGCCTGGTGCAGGTGTCCCTGGCGGAGGTCGCGACGGCTGGGCACGCCGCTGAGGGTGCGCGCGGTGGTACGAGCGCCTCCGAGCTGCTGGAGCTGGTGGAACGCATCGAGAACCACGAGCATCTGCGCTGCGGTGGTGTGATGGCGGTGGCGCCGCTGGGCATGGACCCGGATGAGGCCTTCGAGAAGCTCTACGGGTTGGCGTCGCTGGTGCGTGAGCAGGTGCCGCATGCGACCGAGATTTCCGCCGGCATGAGCGGTGACTTGGAGGCGGCGGTGCGTTGGGGATCGACCTGCGTGCGCGTGGGTAGCGACATCATGGGTAAGCGCCCGGCGCTCTAGCCTCGCCTAAGCTACGTGCCGTGCGTTGCCCCCTGAGCTCTGCGTTGCCCTTTCGGGCTCTGGGTTGCTTACGGGCTCTGGGCTGCTTTCGGTGCAAACTGGCGGCATAATCATCGGTGCCCTTGACCGCCTGCGCGGGGTGGGCGCTGGTAATATATACATGCCGGTGCATGCGTACCGTTACGCACACACCTTCTGACGACGCACTACGGCAGAACCTGTACACCACCAACGTGAAAGAACAGCGAGAGAATCATGGCGAAACAAAGCCGTCTGGCGGGTTTCCTCGGCCTGGAACGATACCAGGGCGCTGAGACGACGCCGGAAGAATCCCCGCAGGCTGTGCAGGCTGACTCCCGCCGGGAGGCAAACGCCTCCGCAGGGCAGGCTGCTACGGCACAGAAGACCGACAGCTCTCACAGGCTCTCAGCACTGCCCGGCTCGGCACAGTACAGCGTCGCCGAGTCGCATGCCGGGTCTCAGGGCGAAACCTACCATCTGCAGGACGAACCCGCCTATACTGAACAGGAAGAGTACCTGCAGGCTGATAGCTACGATGACGGTACAGAAACCGAGTATCTGGAGGCAGAAGAATCTGCCGACGGACGAGCAACCGTAGATGCAGCGGCATACGCCACCGCTCATACACCTGAAACCACAGCTGATCTGGCGGAAACCGAGCAGACTTGGGACGATGCCAGCGCAGACAATTGGGAGGACACCCCGGTGCCGAATACCGAATACACCGAGCAGTACGCCGAGACGTACTCCAACGACGGCTACTACGACCAGGGCTACGAGCCCGAAGAAACCAACGGATACACCTACGGTTACGAGGAAGAAGAGGACGAATTGCGTCGCATCACCACTATCCACCCCCGCTCCTACAATGACGCAAAGATCATTGGTGAGGCATTCCGCGAGAACATCCCCGTGATTATGAACGTGGAAGAAATGCCTGACGCAGACGCAAAGCGTCTGGTGGACTTCGCATCCGGTCTGGCATTCGCGCTGGAGGGCCGCATTGAGCGCGTCACCGCTAAGGTGTTCCTGCTGACCCCCTCCAACCTGGAGGTTCTGGGCGTGGCTAACTCCGAGGTTCCCGCCGGCTTTGAGACCGACGGCGAATTCCCCTTCGACCAGGGCTAAGGACTGATAGATGGGTTATATTTTCGCCCTCATTACGATCGTTGTCTACGTTCTCTACATTGCGATGCTGCTGCGCATGCTCTTTGACTGGGTGCGCATGTTCGCACCGGAATGGCGCCCCAAGGGCATTGTGTTGCTCTTCGCCAGCGGCGTGTACGCGGTGACTGACTGGCCGATGAACCAGCTGCGCCGCCTGATCCCGCCGGTTCGTGTGGGTAACGTTGCGTTGGATACCGGCTTCCTGATTCTGATTGTTCTGCTGTCTCTGCTGCTGAGCATCATGATGCGGTTGACCGCGACCTTCTCGTAAGCGTCTGCCTCGCTCAGAGACGACAGCTCAAGAGCTAAAAAACGATGGACCCCCGCCTGCCTGACCCGTTCACGGGTTGAGCGCAGAGCGGGGGTTTTCTGCGCCTGCCTTCTCGAAAACCACCTCGAAATGCACCGCAGGGCAGAAAACCTAAGGGCGATAGCGGGGACTAGGGCGGATATCAGACGTGGTGAATCCCACCCTTGCGCCGAGCGAATATTTTACTGTTCAACCGATGTAAAAACCGGTGCAGAACCCAAAGAATAGTAGAATTGGTGCCAACGACTGCATCGCGGCATAACCATGCCCTGAACCGTTGGGACCCTGAGTTATTGGGGCCACGACCTATTTGGCTGGTGAATCCGTGGTACTCAACTTCATTACCAAACCCCGTAGGGATACCTAGAGGAGAAGCCCATGGCAATCACCCCTGAAGACCTGATCACTAAGAGCTTCAAGATCGTGACCGAAGAACCCGGTTACGACCGCAACGAGGTCGACGACTTCCTGGACGAGCTCGTTGTCGAACTGCGCGCACTCTACTCCGAGCGTGACGCCCTGGAACGCCAGGTTGAGCAGCTCTCTGCCAACGCACCCGATTCCCCCGCAGCGGCTGTAGCACCCGCACAGTCCTCGGCGGCACCGGCTGCACCTCAGGATGCGGCGGCACTGCTCGCCATGGCACAGAAGGTTCACGACGACTACGTGGCACAGGGCGAGAAGGCTAAGGCTGAACTGATCGAAGAGGCAGAGAAGAAGGCAGACGCTATGGTGAGCGAAGCTCAGCAGCAGCGCGAAGAGGTTCTCGCTCGCCTCACCGACGAGAAGGAAGAGCTGGAGATCGCTGTTGAGGCTCTGCGCGGCTTCGAGAGCCGCTACCGTTCCAAGCTGCTGCAGCACCTGGATGCACAGGTTCAGGAGCTGAAGAACCTCAAGTCCATCGAGGCTTCCGCATAAATCAGCGTGCCAGAATAAAAGCTAACGACGCTTTGAGGCGTATGCCGCCCGGCTTCTTTCTCTTCACCGCTATTCACCGGGGAAGATCGAGAGAACCGGGCGGTATTCTCATGCCCGCCCGGCGTGAACCAAGACCCCCCCCAAAAAAAACCAAGAACCCCCAAGAACCCGGTGTACGAAGCGGGGGAGAGCACCGGCAGAATCACCACCGAATACTCGATGCGCTACCCCGATTTGCTAAGCTAGAGGGGCACTATCGAACGCGAGCGCCCCCGCCGTATCATAGGCGCAGCAACCGGCACAGACTAGAGGAGAGCTATGACCAACACCCCCAAGACTGCTGAATCCTCAGTCGCACAGGTTACCGATAACGCGGCCGAAAAAACTGCTGGACGCCGCGTGCGCATCCTCTCTGGACGCTCTGCGGGTATCCTCGCGCTCGTGCTCGCCGCCGTCGTGTTCGCAATCGACCAGGGCACCAAATACCTGGTCGTTACCCAGATGCAGCTGGGGGAGCGCATCACCGTCATTGACGGGCTTCTGTGGTGGTACTCGATCCGTAACTCCGGCGCCGCATTCAGCATGGGTGAGAACGTCACCTGGATCTTCACCCTCGTCATGGTCGCCGCCGCGGCTGTTGTACTCTACCTGTTGCGCCGCACCCGTGCGCTGTCTTGGGCCCTCGCGCTGGGCGGTCTGCTCGGCGGTATCTGCGGCAACCTTTTTGACCGTCTCTTCCGTGAGCCCGGCTTCGGTTCCGGTCACGTGGTCGACTTTATTTCCGTGCCGAACTTCGCGATTTTCAATATTGCAGACTCCGCAATCTGCGTGTGCATGGCGTTCATCGTGCTGCTGAACTTCAAGGGTCTGAACCTCAACGGCACCCGCGTGCAGGCGCCCGCTGACGAAACCCCCGCTGGCGACAAGAACACCAAGTAGCCGCCCTCAACGGATTGCCCCTATAGACTTTCACGCACAGACACCCCAGACAACAGCAAACACCACCCGAAGGAGAGCCGCATGAGCGAAACCACCAACGCCGCCGAAGAATCGGCACGCATCCGCGCCGAATTCACCGTTGAAGGCGCGCTTGCCGGTATGCGCCTGGATGCCGCGCTCGCCGGTGCCCTCGACGCACCGCGCACCCGCACCTCCGGGTGGATTCGTGACGGCCACGTGAGCGTGACCAACAACGGCAAGGCTGTGAAAATCGGCAAGTCCTACAAGCTGTCCGCAGGGGATGAGGTCGTCGTGGATGCCCCCGCACCGCGCGATCTGGCGGATATCCGCCCCGAGAAGGTGGACGGCTTCCGCATCGTGCACCTGGACGAGGACATCGTTGTGGTGGACAAGCCCGCAGGCGTGGCGGCACACCCCTCACCGGGCTGGCACGGCCCCACCGTCATCTCCGCGCTCATGGGCGAGGGCATTTCGGTTGCTACCTCCGGCGCGGCAGAACGCCAGGGCATTGTGCACCGCCTGGATGTGGGCACCAGCGGCCTGATGGTCGTAGCCCGCAGCGAACGCGCCTACACCGAACTCAAGCGAGCCTTCAAGGAACGCACCGTGGACAAGGTCTACCACACCCTCGTGCAGGGCCTGCCCGACCCGCTGCGAGGCACCATTGACGCACCCATCGGCCGCCACCCCGGCAACGAATGGAAGTTCGCCGTGGTCGAAGACGGACGTAACTCCATCACCCACTACGATGTGCTCGAAGCCTTCGGCCCCGCATCGCTGGTGGAGGTGCACCTGGAAACCGGACGCACCCACCAGATTCGTGTGCACTTCTCCGCGCTGCGCCACCCCTGCTGCGGCGACCTGACCTACGGCGCCGACCCGCGCTTTAGCGCCGAACTGGGTCTGACCCGCCAGTGGCTGCACGCGCACCGCCTGGGCTTCGATCACCCGGGCACCGGCGAGCGCGTGACCTTCACCAGCGAGTACCCGCTCGATTTGTCCTACGCGCTAACCGCTCTGCGTGAGGGCAAGGTCCAGCTCGGCTAGAAAGCTCGACTAGATAGCCCGGCAACTATAGCCGCCCGCCGCACACAGCTTCACATTCACCGCCCATCCTCCAGCCCACACCTCCAGGAGATATCCGTGGCAACCAAAGAATTTACGCACCTGCACGTGCACACCGAGTACTCCATGCTCGACGGTGCCGCGCGCCTGGGTGACCTGTTCACCCACGCTAAAGAACTCGGCATGAAGTCCATGGCGACCAGTGACCACGGCTTCCTCTTTGGTGCCTTCGACTTCTGGCGCCAGGCTAAAGCGCACGACATCAAGCCCATCATTGGTGTGGAGGCGTACCTGACCCCCGGCACGCACCGCACCGACCGTTCGCGTGTGCGCTGGGGTGACGGCTCCCGCGACGACGTCTCCGGTGGTGGCGCGTACACCCACATGACCATGTGGGCTGAAACCACCGAGGGCATGCACAACCTGTTCCGTGCCTCCTCGATTGCGTCGCTGGAAGGTCAGCTGTACAAGCCGCGTATGGACCGTGAGGTGCTGCAGACCTACTCGAAGGGTCTGATTGCGACCACCGGCTGCCCCTCCGGTGAGGTTCAGACGCGCCTGCGCCTGGGCCAGTTTGACGAGGCGGTCCAGGCGGCGAGCGAATTCCGCGATATTTTTGGCAAGGACAACTTCTACTGCGAGGTCATGGACCACGGCCTCGACATTGAACGTAACGTCCAGGAGGATTTGCACCGCCTCGCCAAGAAGCTGAACCTGCCCTTCGTCGCCACCAACGACCTGCACTACACCCGCCAGGAAGACCACACCGCCCACGCGGCGCTGCTGTGCGTGCAGTCCGGCTCGACCCTCACCGACCCCAAGCGCTTCAAGTTCGACGCGGATAACTTCTACCTGCGCTCGGCAGAAGAAATGTACGCCCTGTTCGGCGACATTCCCGGCGCGTGTGAGAACACCCTCGAAATCGCTGAACGCTGCAACGTGGAGTTCAACACCAAGGCGAACTACATGCCGAACTTCCCCGTGCCCGAGGGCGAAAACGAGGAATCCTGGTTCGTGAAGGAGGTCGAGAAGGGCCTGCACTACCGCTTCCCGCAGGGTGTTCCCGACGCTGTGCGCAAGCAAGCAGAGTACGAGGTGGGGGTTATTACCTCCATGGGCTTTCCCGGCTACTTCCTCGTGGTCGCCGACTTCATCAACTGGGCGAAGCGCAACGGTATTCGCGTGGGCCCCGGCCGTGGCTCCGGTGCAGGCTCCATGGTCGCGTACGCGATGCGTATTACCGACCTGAACCCGCTTGACCACGACCTGATCTTTGAGCGATTCCTCAACCCCGACCGCGTCTCCATGCCCGACTTCGATGTGGACTTTGACGATCGTCGCCGCGGCGAAGTCATCGACTACGTGACCGAAAAGTACGGTGAAGAGAAGGTCGCACAGATCGTCACCTTCGGCACCATTAAGGCGAAGCAGGCGCTCAAGGACGCCTCCCGCGTGATGGACCAGCCGTACTCGGTCGGCGAGCGCCTCACCAAGGCGATGCCGCCGGACGTCATGGGTAAGAACATCGCCCTGGCGAACGTGTACAACGAAGAGGATAAGCGTTACGCCGAGGCGGCAGATTTGCGCGCCCTCATTGAGGACCCGGTCGATAAGATTTACGGCCAGGTGTTCGAAACCGCGAAGGGCCTGGAGGGTCTGAAGCGTCAGTGGGGCGTGCACGCTGCGGGCGTGATTATGTCCAGCAAGGACCTCATCGACGTGATCCCCGTGATGCGCCGCGAGGCCGACGGCCAGGTCATCACCCAGTTCGATTACCCCACCTGTGAGGGCCTGGGCCTGATCAAGATGGACTTCTTGGGTCTGCGTAACCTCACCATCATCTCTGATGCGGTGGAGAACATTAAGGCTAACCGAGGCATTGACCTGGACCTTGAGTCCCTCTCGCTGGATGACCCGGAATCGTACCGTCTGCTGGCGCGCGGCGACACCCTCGGCGTGTTCCAGCTCGATGGCGGCCCGATGCGCTCGCTGCTTAAGCTCATGGAGCCTGAGGAGTTCGAGCACATTTCGGCAGTGTTGGCGCTGTACCGTCCGGGTCCGATGGGTGCGAACTCGCATACCAACTACGCCCTGCGTAAGAACGGTAAGCAGGAGATTGAGCCGATTCACCCCGAGCTGGAAGAGCCGCTGAAGGACATTCTGGACACCACCTACGGCCTGATTGTGTATCAGGAGCAGGTTATGGCGATTGCTCAGAAGGTCGCGAACTACACTCTGGGTGAGGCAGACCTGCTGCGCCGTGCGATGGGTAAGAAGAAGAAGGCGGAGCTGGATAAGCAGTACGCTACCTTCCACGACGGCATGATTTCTAACGGCTACTCTGAGGGCGCTATTAAGGCGCTCTGGGATATTCTGCTGCCGTTCTCTGACTACGCGTTCAACAAGGCGCACACGGCCGCGTACGGTCTGGTGTCCTACTGGACGGCGTACCTGAAGGCGCACTACCCGCAGGAGTACATGGCTGCGCTGCTGACCAGCGTGGGCGATAACAAGGACAAGCTCGCGCTGTACCTGAACGAGTGCCGCGCCATGGGCATTACCGTGCTCGCCCCGGATGTGAACGAGTCCACCCTGACCTTCGCCCCTGTCGGTGACGATATCCGCTTCGGTATGGGCGCGATCCGTAACGTGGGCGCGAACGTGGTTGATGGCATGATTGCCGCCCGCGAGGAGAAGGGCCGCTACGAGTCCTTCAACGACTTCCTGAAGAAGGTGCCGCTGCAGGTGTGCAATAAGCGCACCATCGAGTCGCTCATTAAGGCGGGTGCTTTCGACGACCTGGGCCACACGCGCCGTTCGCTGTCCCTCATTCACGAGGCGGCAGTGGACGCGGCCGTGGCGGTCAAGCGTAAGGAGGCAGCGGGTCAGTTCGACCTCTTCGGCTCCCTCGGCATGGATGACGCCCTGGGCGATGAGCTGACCGTGACCATTCCTGATGTTCCTGAATGGGACCGCCGCGAGAAGCTGAACTTTGAACGTGACATGCTGGGCCTGTACGTTTCGGACCACCCGCTGCGCGGCCTGGAGCGTGCCCTCTCGGACGCCGCAAGCCATTCGGTGCACGACATCATCGGTGAAGACTCGCACGTGCGCGACGGCGAAACCGTCACCATTGCGGGTATGCTCACCGGCGTTTCGCGCCGTATCGCCAAGTCCAGCGGTAACCAGTACGCCTCCGTGGAGCTGGAAGACCCCTCGGGCGCAACCATTACGGTCATGTTCTTCTCCCGCGCCTACGAGACGATGGGCGCCGCCCTGGCGGACGACCTCATCTGCTCGATTCGTGGCCGCGTGCAGCGCCGCGACGACGGCAGCGTGAACATGAGCGCGCAGGAACTGCAGATCCTGGAAATCAGCGATGACGGCCGCGCCGCCCCCATCACCATCGTGGTACCCGAGTACCTGGTGACTGAGGCGAACCTGAAGGAGCTGAAGGAGACCCTGCGCGACCACAGGGGCACCGCGGATGTGCGCATGCTCGTGCGTACCCGCGATAAGGAGCAGCTGGTGCTACTGGACCCGAGTGTGCGCGTGGAGCCGAACCCGAGCCTCTTCGGTGAAATCAAGACGATTTTCGGTCCGAGCTGCATTCGACGCTAACAACGCGCGCTCATAACGCCCCCGTGAGGGGAATGACAGGGTGGATTCTGCATAGCAGAGTCCACCCTGAGCGTATATTCACTCACAACATACGGCGTCTGCGCTGTATATCACGGTAGAATAGGTATAAATATTCTTGAGCGCTGTATACGCGGGCGCTAGCGCCCAGCCAAGGAGAAACGAATGTACTGCCCCTATTGCAAGCACACCGACTCGCGCGTGGTGGATTCCCGCACCACCGATGACGGCGCCGCAATTCGCCGCCGCCGCCAGTGCACCTCCTGCGCTCGCCGCTTCACGACCGTTGAAACCACCACCATTTCGGTGATTAAGCGTTCCGGCGTGACCGAGCCCTTCGACCGTTCGAAGATTGCCGCCGGCGTGCGTAAGGCATGCCAGGGCCGCCCCGTGGGTGAGGACGATTTGGCGAAGCTCGCCCAGGAAGTTGAGGAGCTGATTCGTGCTCGCGGTCTGGCGGAGATTAACGCGCACGAGGTGGGTCTGACCATCCTGGAGCCGCTGTCGAAGCTGGACGCGGTCGCCTACCTGCGTTTTGCGAGCGTGTACCAGGCGTTTGAGAACCTTGAAGACTTTGAGGAGGCGATTGCGCGTCTGCGTGAGGACCGCATCGCCCAGTAACTATTTAGCCCAGTAACTAGCTACGCGGTAACTAACTCAGCCGGTAGCCGCGGGTAGCTGAGTACTACTAAACGTGAAGGGACCGCCTTTCCGAATCATTCGGAAAGGCGGTCCCTTTCAGTTGCTTTTAGGCTTTACGCTTCGCCGCGGCGCTGACGCGGCCGCGGGTACAGCGGGAAGTAGCTCTTACGCTTCGCCGCGGCGCTTACGCTCAGGCAGCATGCCGCCAGCCCACAGTGCCGCACCCACAATACCGGCGTTATTGCGCAGGGCAGCCATAACCATGGGGGTACGAATCTGATCCTCAAAGTAGGGCATGAACTTCTCCGGGTTCTTGGAGATGCCGCCGCCGATGATGAACAGGTCGGGGGAGAAGAGCATCTGAACGTGCTCGAAGTAGCGGTACAGGCGCTTGCCGTACTTCTTCCAGGACAGCTCGTGCACCTCGCGGGCACGAGCGGAAGCCTGAGACTCGGCGTTGTGGCCGTCAAGCTCCAGGTGACCCAGCTCGGTGTTCGGGATCAGCTTACCGTCGTTGATGAGGGCGGAGCCGATGCCGGTGCCCAGGGTGATGACAGCGATCAGGCCGTCACGGTTACGGCCCTGACCGTAGGTTGCCTCAGCCAGGCCTGCTGCGTCAGCGTCGTTGAGACCGTAGACGGTGCGGCCGTCCAGCGCCTCGCTCATGACCTGCTCCAGGTCGGTGTTAATCCAGGAGTCGTCCACGTTCGCTGCGGAGAAGACCATACCGTTCTTCACCACTGCGGGGAAGTCGATGCCGACAGCGGACTCGGGGTCCGGCGCCAGGTCACGGCTCTGCAGCTCATCGACGACGCGGCGTACAACCTCAGCCACAGCGGCGGGGGTTGCGGGCTTGGGGGTATCGATGCGGAAGCGGTCGGACACGAGGTTACCGGTGCGCAGGTCAACGATGCCGCCCTTAATGCCGGTGCCTCCAATGTCCACACCAATCTGCAGGTCCTTGGGAGTGGGTGCGGGCAGTTCGGTGATGACGCCGGGTTCTGCGTAATCGCTCATGGTTTTCTCTCTTTCGTTCCGCCTACTGCCGTGTAACTGGGGGAGTGGGCGGGTTTGTTAGTGGGTGAACTGATATAAAAGTGAGATGCTGGGCTCGTATCTGCCGTATCTCTACAAGCAGGAAACCCAGAGGTCTGCGCTTTAGGGCAGGGTGAGGATGTCCGCGCCGTCAGCGGTCACCACGAGGGTGTGCTCGAACTGCGCGGTGCGCTTGCGGTCGCGGGTGACCACGGTCCAGTCGTCATCCCACAGGTCCCATTCGATGGTGCCGAGGGTCAGCATGGGCTCGATGGTGAAAATCATGCCCTCACGAATCTCGGTGTCGTAGGCGGGTGCCGCATCGTAGTGGGGGATAATGAGGCCCGAGTGGAACTCACGACCCACGCCGTGACCGGTGTAGTCGCGAACCACGCCGTAACCGAAACGTGCCGCGTACTTCTCAATGACGCGACCGATCACGTTGATCTGGCGGCCCGGCTTCACAGCCTTAATCGCACGGTTCAGGGACTCCTCGGTGCGCTCAACCAGCAGGCGGGACTCTTCGTCCACGTTGCCGATGAGCAGGGTCTTGTTGGTGTCGCCGTGCATGCCGTCCAGGTATGCGGTGACGTCCAGGTTGAGGATGTCGCCGTCCTCCAGCACGGTGGAGTCCGGGATGCCGTGGCAGATGACCTCGTTCAGGGAGGTGCACACGGACTTGGGGTAGCCGCGGTAATCCACGGTGGAGGGGTACGCGCCGTGGTCGCAAATGTACTCGTGGACCAGCACGTCAATCTCGTCGGTGGTGGTGCCGGGCACGCAAATCTTGGATGCTTCAACGATGGCGCCTGCCGCGATCTTGCCGGCTGCGCGAACCCGCTCAACTTCCTCGGGGGTGTACATGTTCGAGTCGTTACCCTCGTTGGCGGTGGGCTTACCCACGTACTCGGGGCGAACAATGTGCGAGGGGACCGGGCGCATGGGGGTGACGCGTCCGGGGGTCAGGCAACCGACGGGTGCGCGACCGGGCTCTGCGGGAAGATTATGCGAAGTGTTCGTTTTGGTTGAAGACATAGTTTCATCTTACCGGGCGTGGGCGGGTTGTGTCCCTTGCGGGGGCGCTAAAAAGCGGCGGATACATAAGCCGTACCTTTTTCCCAGATTGTGAATAAAATTTCGGTCATTATACAGCCAAGTACATGAAAGATACGTTTAGCGTAACTTTCGGGTAAGTGGTTGTGAGACGTTGGCCTCTCAGGTCTATCTCGTAATTTTTCGCTCTAAGTGATGAAATATGTGTATACGTATATTTTTCATATAATCTCAATTAGTATTATTACTGTAAGTGTATTGTAATCTAAACGAAGATGAGGATGATATGAAAAGTTGCGTTATGTATAAGGTTGTCACATCGGATCAGGAACGTAGTATTCGAGAGTTCCTGAAGAGCACTGTTCCCGCAATTTGCAATCCTGACTATCTGGAAAATCCTGCTGAAAAACAGAGGATTGCGGAATGTGTATCCTTATATAGCGAATATGGTTTTCCCCTTCCTAAGCTTCACGACGTGTATATCGGCGCCTATGTTGAGACGAAACTGGTGGGTGCCCTCCACGCGACAAGTTATCTATCTCAGTTCCGGATGGGTAATTTGCAATCTCAGTTGAATCAGCTGCGTTTGTCAGGGAAATACTCAGAAGAACAACTCAAAGCAACTGCATGGAAATGGGTTAAGGAACATCGCGCAGCTGTTGAAAATGGTCTCTTTCTCGAAGAGATTGGCGTTCTCCCGGATTGTCGAGGAACTGGGGTGGGGCGAGGTTTGTTGTCTGCTCTGGAACGAACAGTAATGGATCCGCATGGAATCAGCAGACTTGTTCTGGTAGCCACTAGCGAGGAATCCCATACCTTTTTCGATCATATGGGGTATGACAACTATGACGGCCTACTCCCTGCTGAGTACTGTGGCGGTGTGGAGCCGCTTGAGCTTAATAGGGAATCCCTGTCTGATGACGTGAAAAAGGCAAGCTGGTTTGCCAAAAAGAACGATATCCTTGAGGTGAAGCCCAATGATGAGAACCAAAAAACTCTAAATAATGAAAATCCTCGTAATCCTAAGGGATGGTTCACATCGCTTGTATCCAGGGTTTTTAGGGCATGAATCTAGGTTTATCCATGCATATTGTTAGACAGCTGGATTGACTTTAGGCTGAGAGACAACTTCCCTCAATAGCATCCAAGGAGAACCCGTGAGTGAGAAGAAAAACCGCCTGAGCGAAGCCATCGAATCGGCGGTCGAAAAGACCCTGAACTCCGCGACCGAGGCTACCAGCCCGCACCCCGAAGAGTACTGGTACAACCTCAAAACCGGTCAGGTGGAACGCGGCCAGCAGAGCGCCGTCACCTCCCTGTGGGGCCCCTTCAAAACCTACGAGGAGGCGGCACACGCCATGGACCGCGCCCGCGAACGCAACGACGCCTGGGAAAAGGACGGCGGCTGGCTCTAAAGATTCAACGCTCCCGGCGTTGTTTGAGGCTACCAACACCACAAAAAGTTTGAGACACAGAAGACCCCCGCACCCGGAAGCACCGGGTACGGGGGTCTTTCTTCATCAAGCTTTTTTCTCAGGCTTTCTGCATAAGCCTTTTCTCAGCCTAAAGCCTACTCAAAGGTGTGCTCAGCCGCCGGGAACTCACCCGAACGAACCTGCTCACGATAAGCACGCGCAGCGTCCTCCATGACCTGGCCAACCTGCGCAAACTGCTTCACAAAACGCGGCACGCGACCGGAACGAACACCCATCATGTCCTGCCACACCAGCACCTGACCGGTCGTCACATTCGAGGCACCAATACCAATCGTCGGCACGGCGCCCACAGCCTCATCCACCAGCTGCGCGGTCTGGGCGGTCACCATCTCCATGAGCACACAGAACGCGCCAGCCTCAGCTAGCGCCACCGCATCCTCACGAACACGCTCAGCGGCATCGCCGCGGCCCTGCACACGGAAACCACCCAGGGCATGCTCCGCCTGCGGGGTGAAACCAACATGCGCCACCACCGGAATACCGGTACGCACCAGGGCGCGAACCCACTCGGTCATCGACGCGTCCGCCTCAATCTTGACCGCGTGCGCGCCGCCCTCCTTCATCAGGCGAACAGCGCTCGCCACCGCCTGCTGTGGGGACTGCTCATAGGTTCCGAACGGCAGATCGGCAACCACCATGGCGCGGGAAGCACCGCGAGAAACCGCCGCAACCAGCGGAATTATTTCATCGAGGGTAATGGTCAGGGTCGATTCGTAACCGAGCACCACATTCGCCGCCGAATCGCCCACCAGCAGCATGTCGATGCCCGCGCGATCAAAAATCTGCGCGGTCAGGGCGTCGTAGCAGGTCAGCATGGAGAACTTCTGCCCGGTCGCCTTGGCCTGCGCCAGGTGAACGGTACGCACCTTCTTGACGGTGTCCAGGTCAAAAGCCTTCGATGCAGAAGCAGTCGCGGGAGCAGCCGCGGAGGTAGCGGCAGGCTGTGCCGCGTAGGGCGAAGAGATCTCGGAAGAACGCTCAGTAGTCATGCTGACTATTCTAACCCTGCACGGCTCCAACCTGGCGTACCGCTCACCACGAGGGAACAACTACGCCTAGTTCCAGATGAGGTTAATGTAGTAAGTCGGGAACGATGCAGCGGCGTTCTTATTCATCAGCTCCGGAATAGCGGAAGAAGCATCACTAAACTCACGCGGTAAATCGCGCTGAATGAGCGCCTGCTGCACCAGAGCATCCCAGTACAGCTGCATGATCGAATAGGTGCAGACTTCCTTCACGACGTCCTCCGCGTAGGACTCCCACGCCGGGAGCGCCGCATCGTTATCAAAGAAACCCTCATAGCCCTGGGACAGACCCGTATCGCAGGCGTTCACCGCGTTCTTCGCGTACTGCAGCCAGTAGCTGCGGCTCAGCTCATCGGTGGTGTTGAAAGTAAACGCCTCATAGTCTGCCTTCAGTAGGGCGTAAGACGCCTGAATAGAACCGGCAAGCGGGGCGTGCGAAGAGAAGACAATAACCTCCAGAAGAGCAGCGATGTACTCCATCTGCACCTTCTCGTAGGCAATACCGGACGGCTGAACCGGACCAGAATGCATCTGCACCAGGGCCTCCACCGCATTGATGAAACGCTCAATGTCGGCGGTCGCCTTCACCATCAGATTCAGCAGACGCTGAACGCACTGATAATCCTCAGACACCTGCGAGAACACGCCAAAGGACAGGACGCCACGCTCAGAAGCCGCCGTCGCCAGAATCTGGTGCGTCAACCGCTGGCTCTCCGCCTCCGCCTTCGCCACGCTCAGCAGTAGGGCGCCGCAATAGGCCAAAGCACGGCGATCCACCAGCTGAGGCTGCTGCTGATGCAACGGCAGAAGACGCTCATGAAGCTGACGGAAAATCGCGCTCTGCGCCAGAGTCTTCTTCCCCAGCTCCTCAGTCTTCAACAGCACGGTATCTGCCGAGAAATCACGCGGCACGAAACGGCGCGCATCCGGTGCGGTAAACGGCGAATAGGGGCGACCCATCACCGGCTGCAACAGCGACATCGTGGTAAACAGCGAAAAACGAGCCGCCACCGGGTACAGCGAATCCGGGTAATTCGGCGCATCCGGCGCGTTGACACGCTCCGTGCACAGAGTCAACCAGGTCTGCTCCACCGCCCGATCAGACGTCATGCCAACACCCATACCCAGGATGCCCTCACCGAACGCCTCCGAAGGAAGCTTGCCGGGGTTCATAGCACGCGCCTGCATGAGCGCCACAGCCAGCTCCACCGTATAGTTCGTGCGGCGCTTCTTGCCCGCCTCGTCTAGGTTCTGGAACGGACGCACGCCCGCAATCTTCTGACCGCGCGCCAGCGTATGCAGCTCCTTGCTCATCGCGAACTGCTGCGGGTTACGCTGCATCATCTTCGACACCTCGTAGGCGCTCTTACGGTTCAGCTTCTCACGGCGCTGAGCACCCTCAGCGGAGAGAGAATCATACTTGCCGCGCGTTGCGTGCACATACCAGGCACGAATCAGCTGCAGCGGCAGGAAGAAGAACGCGAACTTCCACGACCACGTGAAGAGCAGAATCGGAATGACCGCCATCGACCCCACGCGACCCGTATAACCGAGCCAAAGAAGCTCCACAAACGCACCCACCACAGCAAAGAGCGCCACGGTGCGAGTCCTAAACGCCACGCGGGAGGGGCGGTCCAGCAGGTAGGTCGCGCCGCCCGACTTGTTGTTCCTCATGACCAGCGGACCAAACGCCGCAATTGCCATGATGCACGCCAGGTAGACAATACAGAAAACAACAGGCGCCGCAATGAGCAGCAGCCACTCTAAACCGGTGGGGTCGGCAGCAACGATGCTGGTCGCCAGCGGAAGCTGTACGGTCGAGGGAAGAAGAATGGAATGTAGCATACCCCCATTATCGCAAGGCGACCCCGAACACGCCCCGCGAACCGTCATCTGCCAAGTATCTGAACCTGCTTGGCATCTGAATAAAACCCACACCGCAGAAAAACGGGGGAGCGGTCACCCTCCCTCCCCGCCCGGCACCGCCCAGAATCTGAGCTACCGCGGCGCACAATCGAGAGCACACAAGCGAGAATTTACACAAACGAAACCTCCCACCCACCCGCCACACAGCAGAACCCGATAGGCTAGATAACAACAGGACACACGCCGGGGCAAGGAGGCGCCAGCACCGCTGGCACGCCGCCCGCCGCAACCCCCCTGGAATCCTCTGGAATCTTCTGGAACCCATGGGACATGAAGGGTCTTCCACAGCTGGGCCTTTCGTAGCAGGGTCTTCCGCACCTCGGCAGCAAATTCAGCGCGCCTCCGCCACCCGCAGACGGGTACCACGCGGATGCGCGCCCGCACCGAGAGGGCAACTCATGGACCGTCAACAGGAATTCGTACTGCGCACCATCGAAGAGCGCGACATCCGCTTCATCCGCCTCTGGTTCACCGACGTGGTCGGCACCCTCAAATCCGTTGCGCTCGCACCGGCTGAAGTAGAAAGCGCCTTCGATGAGGGCTTGGGCTTTGACGGCTCCTCGATTGAGGGTTTCTCCCGCATCTACGAATCCGACATGCTGCTGCAGCCGGATCCCTCCACCTTCCAGATTCTGCCCTGGCGCGGCGAGGAAGACTACACCTCCCGCATGTTCTGTGACGTGCTCACCCCCGACGGTGAGATCAGCGCCTCCGACACCCGCGGCGTGCTCAAGCGCGTGCTCAACAAGGCAGCAGAGATGGGCTTCACCTGCTACACCTCGCCCGAAATTGAGTTCTACCTGCTCGAATCCTCCAAGCTCGGCGCTGACGGATTCCCCGTGCCCGTGGACCACGAATCCTACTTCGACCACACCCCCGGCGGCATCGTGCAGGACTTCCGCCGCAAGGCAGTGACCATGCTCGAAGAAGTCGGCATCTCCGTCGAATTCAGCCACCACGAAACCGGCCCCGGCCAGAACGAAATCGACCTGCGCCACGCCGACGCCCTGCAGACCGCCGACAACGTCATGACCTTCCGCACCGTCATCAAGGAAGTCGCCTACTCGCTGGGCATGTACGCAACCTTCATGCCCAAGCCCTTCACCAAGTACGCCGGTAGCGGCATGCACACCCACTTCTCCCTCTTCGAAGGTGACACCAACGCATTCTTCGAAGCCGGTGCCGAATACCAGCTGTCCAAGACCGCACGCCACTTCATCGCCGGTGTGCTCAAACACGCCCCCGAGTTCACCGCGGTCACCAACCAGTTCATCAACTCCTACAAGCGCCTCTGGGGCGGCGGCGAGGCGCCCTCCTACGTCTCCTGGGGCCACAACAACCGCTCCGCCCTCGTGCGCGTGCCCCTGTACAAGCCGAACAAGATGCAGTCCGCACGCATCGAGTACCGCGGTCTGGACTCGGCGTCGAACCCGTATCTCGCCTACGCGGTGATTCTCGCCGCAGGCCTGAAGGGCATCGAAAACGAGTACCCGCTCATGCCCGCCGTGACCGAGGACCTCGCCGCCATGACCAACGCCGAACGCCGCGCCATGGGCTACAACCCGTTGCCCGCGTCCCTGCGTGAAGCCATTAACATCACCGAAGAATCCGAGTTCATGGCGGAGGTTCTGGGTGAGCAGGTCTTCGAGCAGTTCCTGCGCAATAAGCGCGCCGACTGGGACCAGTACCAGGCTCAGGTGACCCCCTACGAGCTCAAGAACAACCTCGGAATCCTCTAACGGCTGGATCCTCTCACCTCCTCGGACGATGAGTGAACGCTGACAGCCTCAGGGCGGTGCCCGCTACCGGTAACACACCGGCGGGTACCGCCCACAGGTCTATCAATTGCACCTATCGGTTGCACCGTTCACCGAGTTTTATTCGCCGATTTTTAACCGCCGAAATTTTTACTCTCCACCCATACTTTCCACCCCACGGATCTACTCTCTACCCACGGTTCTCACGCTATGACTGACAGCTCCCACTACCCGGCCACAGGGCTCATCCGCATTATCGACCCCGCCAAAGAACCCAAACCGCTCACCGACATCGCCCCCGACGCACTCGACGACGAGCAACGCGCCGAAGCCGAACGCAAAGCCCAGCTACGCCTGCGCACCCGCATGATCGCCACAGGCTTCCACGACCCGTCCAAGGCAGAACGCTGGCTCAACGCACCCGAACTGAAGCACGTCTCGCAGGATGCACTCTTTGCCGGGCTGCGCCTCGCCCCCTCACCGGATATCGCCCTGCCCGCCCTCGTGCGCCTCATCGAGAAGCACCCGGCGGTCGCCGAACGCGCCAACCGCGGCGAAGAAGAATTCGGCATGTACCGCCTGCTCGGCGCATCCCAGGCGATTGGCGATTTTCTCTACCGCCGCCCCGAACACATTGACCCGCTCTTCGACACGCAGGTGTACCCGGCTGAGAGCGCGCTGATTCGCTCCCAGCACCCGGCGTCGATTCTGCCGGAAACCGACGGGGAATTCCTGACCCCCATCGCACCGCTGGACACCCCCTACCGCCACGACATCCTCACCGCCCTCGGCGCCGACCCCCACGCGGAGCGTCCGCGCGCTGCCGCCGAGCAGACCGGCAAAGACGGCTACGTGACCCTGCGCGTCGCCTACCGCGCCGCCCTGGCGCGCATCGCCCTGCTCGACGTGTGCTGTGAAGACCCGGTCGAAATGATGCCCACCATCGGTCGTCACCTCGCCGATTTGGCTGCCGCCGCGCTGGAGGGTGCACTTGCCATTGCGCGCACCGAAGTAGCGGAGGGGCTGGGCCCCGGCCTGGCGGCTCCTCGCCGAGGTGAAGCCGTAGACGCCCTGGACTTGGCGATTATCGGCATGGGCAAGTGTGGTGCCCGCGAGCTGAACTACATCTCTGACGTTGACGTGGTGTACGTGGTTGCGCCCGTGGAACCCGCCGCCGCTGGCGCCGCGCCTCATGCCGGGGCAGAGGGGGAGAGCGCCCCGCTCAAGCTCACCGAGAACGAATGTTCCACCATCGGCACGGAGCTCGTGCACGCCCTCACCCGCGCCATCATGGGCCCCGCACCCGAACCCGCGCTCTGGGAGGTCGACGCGAACCTACGCCCCGAAGGTAAGGACGGCCCGCTCGTTCGCACCGTCGAATCCTACGTTCAGTACTACAAGCGCTGGGCAGAAAACTGGGAGTTCCAGGCGCTGCTCAAGGCGCGCCCCATCGCCGGTTCGGCGCAGCTGGGCGCCCGCTACGCCCGCGCCATTGACCCCTTCGTCTGGGAGTCCGCCGCCCGTGAATCCTTCGTGGAATCCGTGCAGGCGATGCGAGCGCGCGTGACCGACAACATTCCCTCACACCAGGTAGACCGCCAGATTAAGCTGGGCCCGGGTGGCCTGCGCGATATTGAGTTCACCGTGCAGCTGCTGCAGCTCGTGCACGGTCGAACCGACCCCGCCGTGCACACCAAATCCACCGTGGATTCCCTCGCGGCGCTGACCGCCGTCAGCTACATTAGCCGCACCGACGCCGAAGCGTTCAGCCGCGACTACAAGAAGCTGCGCGTGCTCGAGCACCGCATCCAGCTGCAGCAGCTGCGCCGCACCCACCTGATGCCCGAGAAGGACGCCGAACAGCGCGCCCTCGCCCGCTCGATCCTGTCCCCGGAACGCAACGGCACGCTCTCCGCCGAGCAGATGCTCAAGGCATGGCAGAAAATTAAACGGAACGTCCGTTCACTGCACGAGCGAATCTTCTTCCGCCCGCTGCTCGCCGCCGTCTCCACGCTCAGCCGCGACGAAGTGGTGCTCAGCGAACAGGCGGCACAGGACCGCCTTGCAGCCCTCGGCTACCGCGACCCGCGCGGCGCCATGCGCCACATCAAGGCGCTCACCACGGGACTTTCCCGCAGTGCAGACATTCAGCGGCACCTCATGCCCGTGCTACTGGGCTGGTTCGCCCGCGGCGTGGACGCGGATGCCGGTCTGCTCGGATTCCGTATCGTCTCCGAATCGCTCGGCAGCACCAGCTGGTACCTGCGCATGCTCCGCGACTCACCCGCAGCCGCCGAACGCCTTAGCCAGCTACTCTCCAGCTCGCGCCCCATGACCGACCTGCTCGAGGATGCCTCCGCCTCCATCGCCTGGCTGGACAAGGTCGCCGACCTCAAACCGCTGGGGGAAGAAGCGCTCGCCTCCGAGATTTCCTCCCTGCTGGCACGCCACGCGGACGCCGCCGAGGCGATGCGCGCCGTGCGCTACCTGCGCCGCCGCGAAACCCTGCGCACCGCCATGGGCTGGACCCTGGGCATCGTCGACGTTGAGGACACCTGCGCCGGTCTTGCCGCCATCGACGAGTGCACGATTGGTGCGGCGCTGCAGATTGCCCTGCGCGAACTCCAGGCGGCACCGGAAAGCGCTGAACCTGCCGAAGCAGCCGAACCCACCGAAGCTGCCGAACCTGCCGAAGCTGAGGAGACAGCGGGGGAGAAGCTGCTCACCCGCATTGCTGTCATCGGCATGGGCCGCCTCGGCGGCGCCGAGAACGGCTTCGGCTCCGACGCGGACGTCATGTTCGTCCACGAACCCCTCGACGGGGCCGACGAAGACGCCGCACAGGAACAGGCGGCACGCATCGTCAACCGCACCCTGGCGCTCCTCAAGCAGCCCGTCAAGCCCGCCATCCGCGCCGAACGACCCCTCGAAGTGGATGCCGACCTGCGCCCCGAAGGCAAGCAGGGCGCTATCGTGCGCTCGCTGGACTCCTACCGCTCCTACTACGAACGCTGGGCGGAAACCTGGGAATTCCAGGCGCTCACCCGCGCCCGCCCCATCGCCGGCGACGAAGAGCTCGGGCGTGCCTTCGTGGAGCTCATCGACCCGTACCGCTACCCGGCAACTTTCACGCCCGAACAGGTGCAGCAGATTCGCCGCATGAAGGCGCGCGTTGAGAACGAACGCATGCCGCACGGTGCCGACCGCACCCGCCAGCTCAAGCTCGGCCGCGGCGGACTCTCCGACGTGGAATGGTTGGTTCAGCTCGTGCAGCTGCGCCACGCGCACGCCGTGCCGGGGCTGCGAACCACCTCCACCCTGAAGGCGCTGAACGCGGCGGTTGAGGCGGGACTGGTCGAAGCTGCGGACGCTGAAATCCTCAGCGGCGCCTGGCTACTCGCCACGAAGATTCGCGGCGGCAACGTGCTACGCGGCGTACGCCAGTCGGATACTTTGCCCTCAGGTCGTGACGACTTGGAGGCGATTGCCCGCTGGTGCGGATACCCCGCCGGCAGTGCACGCGCCCTCGAAGAGGACTACCTGCGTCAAACCCGCAACGCCCGCAAGGTCTACGAGCGACTCTTCTTCGAAGAACTCTAGAGGCTCCAGAAAAACTGGTCTGGAGAAAAACGCGAGCCTGGCGTTTTTGCCGGTGCGGATTTCATAGGGGAGGGGTGGGGAACCTGGTTCTCCGCCCCTCCTTTTCGTTCTCTTCAGATTCTCTTGCGAAAAATTTTGTGGACGCTCAGCGGACATCGTGCGCCCGCCGCCACCCTCGCGGGACCAGCAACCACGCCAAAACCCCGAAAATGTGACTGGCACCATGAAAATAAATTTTGCCTACACACCCCAAAAACGAAGCAAAACACCCCGTTCTGCCCCGGAAACACGCGGAACACAGGGTAATCCGCAAAGGATTTGGCAAACGCTCAAAAACCCCGTATAGTATTTACCTGTCAGCACGACGGAGCGAAAAACTCCTCGGAATGATTCAAATTGAATACGCTGATATGCGGTTGTAGCTCAGTTGGTAGAGCACCACCTTGCCAAGGTGGATGTCGCGAGTTCAAGTCTCGTCAACCGCTCGTAAGGACTCCAAGAGTTCGAACGCGTTCCCTTGTGGAGCGTATGCGGTGAGGTGGTCGAGTGGTTAGGCAGCGGCCTGCAAAGCCGTGTACGCGGGTTCGAATCCCGTCCTCACCTCGCAACAAAACAATTGTTTTGTGAGCGCGATTGGCGCAGCGGTAGCGCGCTTCCCTGACACGGAAGAGGTCACTGGTTCGATCCCAGTATCGCGCACAGATAAAGCCCTGGTTCTTCGGAATCAGGGCTTTTGTGTTTAACCTTTTGGTTTTGCTTTTGGTTTGGGAGGGGTGGTGGTCCTCCGTTGTCCTCTGTATGTTCTGGATGCGGTGCTGCGTATATTTCCTCCGCGCCGTCGCAGGGAACCCGCCCTCGCTTCGCTTCGGGCACCCTGAGGGCGCTTCCGGAAAACACGCTCGCACCGCACCGCGTCCCCGATGTCACGACGGAGGGCACCATCCCTCCGCCTCGTAGGTAAAACACTCGACCCCGGTTCAGTAAGGACAGGGCTTGGGTGCGCGATACCGGCATAACGAACTTAAGGGGGAGGGGGCTGTCGCCTTCTCCATCTTTTGCTGGCTCCGCCGAGTCTACAGTTTGTAGGGCGTGCATCTTACACACGTCCTCCGCGCCGTCGCAGGGGACCCGCCCTCGCTCCGCTTCGGGCACCCTGAGGGCGCATCCGGAAGGTGTAAGTCTGCAGCCGAACCCTTTCAATAGCTCACTGACGTGACCAAATGCTTTGCGCACCGAGCCTACCTCCGATACCCTAATGGAGGAAATCTATCACTCACAGATACACCGCCGTATCACAAAGGAACACCCATGAAATTCCTCAAAGGGCTCGGCATCTTCTTCGCCGTATGCCTCGCCTTCTCCCTCTGGTACGTCATCCTCGGCGTCGTCATCATCGTAGTCATTGCGGGCATCATCCTGACCATCCGCAAAAACCGGTACTTCGCATCCCCCGAATTCCAGACGCACCGCCAACGCACCGCCACACTCGCCAGCGAATACAACGAAGTCGCCAGCTACGTACACGACATCTGCACCCACGGAATCTTCGAGCTCGGCACCTCCACCAACGGCATGTACAGCCACCTCGCCACCGTCGAAGTTCAACAACCCAAAACCTGGAAGACGCTGCTGCGGCAGAAACCCGAAGAACGCCACCCGCACGTCTATAACTCCTCCCAACAGGTCGTTCTCGAAGCCGAACGGGACCCCATCGGCAGCCTCACCAAATACTTCCACATCGAAGCCGACCTGCAAACCCTCAAAGACGTACAACGCCTCTCTGACGATATCGCGCGCCTCGAAACTGCCATTGACAACGTGCGCCGCCGCGAAGATGACATGCTCGCACACATCAACCCGCCCCAATACATTACTAAGTACTATGCCAACGAATTCTGGAACAAGCTCAACGTCTACCACGTGGGGCTGACCGTGCCGTACCCCGTATACCGGTTCGAATACACCTCACTCAACGGTAAAGAAAACCGCGCCGTCACCGTCACCCTCGACACCCCCACCCTCGACGCGCTTTCCGAAACCCTCGAACGCAAAATTCGCTGGGCATGGCCCGAAGGCGGCGAACGCACCCTCATGACCGCCCAGCTACGCCAGCGCATCAAGGAACGCGACAATTACACCTGTCAAAACCCCGGATGCGGCAACTCCATCATGCGTGAACGAATCCTCATCCTAGAGGTCGTCCACAAGGTCCCGCTGTCCGAAGGGGGCAATAACGAGCCCGATAATCTGCAGACCCTCTGCTGGCGTTGCAACCGATCCAAAGGCTCAAAAATGATTACCCAATAAATACGCAAACCCCGCTGGAAAATCTGCATTAGGTTTTTCCTAATAACTCCTAATGAGCCCTACCCGTGCATATCTCGGGTGGGGCTCATTGCTCTATCTGTCGCGGAATCTTATATGCGATACAAGACGCGAAGGAAGGGAGCGGCGCGAGGTATCCATGGGTTCCCCTGCTGTGCATTAGCCAGGGATTTATGTTAAAGCTGAGGTTCAGGGTATTCTTTTCCTCGGCGCTGATTTTCTTTCCACAGCAAGCAAATCGAGGCTCGCCTGGTTTCAAATAAAGTCGCACCGCAAACACATCACCCCACCTGAATAAAGGGCATACCATGTCTACTTCCCTGACCCGCCGCAAGCTCGTCGCTGGCGCAGCCTGGGCGGCACCCGTCGTCGCCGCCTCCGCAACCATCCCCTCTTACGCAGCGTCCGTCGCCGCTACGAACGACTGCATCCTGGCAGCTAGCCCGGCGTACAGCATCTCCGGTACCGAGGAAGGCACCAAGACCGTGCAGAGCTTCGCCGTGCCCAACAACGTCCACAAGCTCCGCTTTGAGCTGGTCGGCGGCGCAGGTGGCACCAACAACCGCATGACCCCCGCCGGCTCCGGCGCGAAGGTCAGCGGCATCATCCCCGTAACCCCCGGCTCCACCGTACAGATCATCGCCGCGGCAGGCGGTATCGGTGACGGCTCCCTCACCCCCACCGCCGGTGGTGAAGGCTACGGCAACGGCGGCTCCGTACCCGCCTACACGATCCCCGCTAACATTACCGCGCAGGTCGACGCCAAGTACGCGGACCCGGCAAACTCCAAGACCCAGGCGTACGCAGCATCCGGCGGCGGCTCCTCCGCGCTGCTTATTGACGGCGTCGTCGTAGCTGTAGCAGGCGGCGGTGGCGGCGCGGGCATGACCACCTCCGGCGTGTCCTACGCAGACCCCTGGTACTCCAACTTCAACGGCCAGATCGACGCCGGTGTGGCACCCCTCGGCTCAGACGCATCCCCGCAGTTCGACGCAGCGGGTAGCGCCTCCGCGGCGGCAGGCTCCAACGGCACCCCCGGCTACGAAATCTACAAGGCTGAACGCTCCAAGGTGCTGACCTACAACTCCGGTTTCGGTGGCGCAGCGGGCGTGGGCGGTGCAGGCGGCGCGGCAGGCACCCTGCCGGCAAGCGGCCCCATCATCGGCTTTGAAACCACCAACAACCAGGTGCTATTCAGCCAGTTTGTTGCCGGTAACGCGGGCACGAGCGGCTTCGCTGGCAACGGCGGCGACGGTGCGGGCGCGTACTCCTACCAGCTGGATGAGAACCCCGCCAGCGTGCACGAGAAGGGCACCTACGAGGACCGCAGCTGGGACCTGGACATCTACCATGACGAGGGCGCGTACGCACAGAACTTCAACGGCTACCAGTCCGTGGTGTCCGGTGGTGGCGGTGCAGGCTACGGTGGTGGCGGTTCCGGTGCGGCACAGTCCGTCTCCTCGATTGTGCTGACCCAGAAGTGGCTGAACAGCCCGACCGGCGTGCGTCAGGGCATCGGCTACACGATGCAGGGCGGCGCAGGTGGCGCGGGCGGCTCGTACATTGCACCGTCGGTGAGCGAGGGTGCGATTGTTTCGGCTGAGAACGCGCCGCAGTGGATGCGCGAGCGCGGTAACGGTTCGGTGACGGTAACTTTCTGCGAGGTGGCTGCCTAACCGTCCTGGTTGCTCTTGCCAATTCGCGGATGGAGGCGGCTATGCCTTCCGGAAGCGACATCAGGGTGCCGCCCCGGGCGCTCTCCGTAGCGAATCTAGGAAGCGCGGAGCGTCCGGGTGCGGCGGGTTCCCCTGCAGGAGCGGAGGAAGTGCATAGCTTGCCGACCCGCCGGGCACCGAAAACCACAGAGATGAAAGAGCCCCCACACGAGGTGATCGTGTGGGGGCTCTTTGCCGTTCACAGCGCAAGCTGAGGCGGGAACCTACCGCGGACAGGCGGTGTCGTCCGTAGCGACATCAGGGTGCCCGAGCTCTGCGAGGGCGGGTGCCCCTGTAGGAGCGAGGACGAACACCGCCTGTCCGCAACTAACCGTATTCCCGGAATTAGCGCTTGATAGCGTCCAGCGCCTCACGCTGAGCCTTCGCAATGCGCTTCTCAGACACCGTGTAGGCGGTACCAAGCTCCTGGGCGAAGAAGCTGACACGTAGCTCCTCAATCATCCAGTTCACGCGGCGGAGCGCATCCGGCACGATGGTGCCTGCCGGTAGCGACTTGACCGCGTTATCGTAGGAATCTTCCAGATCCTGCACGGTGAGCATGAGCTGGTTGTCGCGGTGCAGGTTCGGTCCGAGCTTCGTCAGGCGCACCTGGGCGGCCTTGAGATAGCGCGGGATGTGAACCAGCTGGTCGTAGCCGGTTTTCGCCACGAATCCGGGGTAGACGAGGTTCTCCATCTGTGCCTTCACGTCGGAGACAGCGTGCATGGTCGTCAGCGAGGTTGCCTTCTTGATGGCCTTCTTCAGCGCGGTGGCTTCGGAGAGGATTTCGGCGACGAGCTTGGTGACGTCGAAGACCGTCTCGATGAGTTCGGCACGCACGTGCTCGTAGAGTTCGCTGTATTCGGCGTGCGTGAAGATGGGGGTGTGCGGCACGAGGTGGTCGAGTGCCGCGACGGTGCAGTCGCGGATGAGTTCATCGATGGAGCCGTGCGGGTTCTGCGTGAAGACGATTTTCTCCTTGTGGGAGAGGTGTTCGCTCACGTAGCGTACGGGCGAGGGCACCTGCAACTGGAGCAGGCGGATGATGCCGCGGCGCTGTGCGTGGAGCTGTTCGGCTTCGGTGGGGAAGATACGCAGGCCTACGCTGGTTTCTTCGTCGACGAGGGCGGGGTAGCCGTTGACCGCCTGGGTGGCGATGATGCGCTGTACCTTGCGGGGGATCTCTCCGTTGGGGAAAAGATCGGCGGGGAATTCGGTGAGGCCGCTGATTTCGCGTACCTGCGAACCGTGCGCATCGGCTACCTGAGCGGTGCCGCTCTGAGCATTCTTCGCGCCCTTCTTGGCAGAAGCCGCAGAGTTGCCCGAGTTGCCCGAACCGCCTGAGTTGCCTGATCCGCCCTGGGTGAGCGCCACCATTTTTGCCATGGTGTCGTCGGATGCGCCGAGGGAGTCGGCAAGGGCGCCGCGAATCTCCTTGTGGAGCTGCTGCTGCAGGGCGCGCAGGTCCTTGCCTTCGCCCAGGATTTTGTTGCGTGCGTTGCGCACCTGGAATCCCATTTTCAGGTGTTCGGGCACGGCGTCCCAGTTGAAGGCTTCGGGCTCGACAACGACGCCGCGCAGGCGGCGTAGTACGAGTGCCAGGGAGGGGATGAGCTCGTCGGTTGCGGGGGAGTAGTCCTCTTCCAGGGCGGCGCAGGCGGCGCGTGCCACGTCGGGTGCGGGCACGAAGTTGCGGCGAATCGCCTTGGGAAGCGATTTGATGAGCGCGGTGACGAGTTCGTGGCGCAGGCCGGGGATCTGCCAGCGGAACGGTTCGGGGTTCAGCTGGTTGAGGAACAGGATGGGTACCTGGACTGCTACGCCGTCGCGCTTGGCGGCGTCGGTGCGGGCGCCTCCGATGCCTGCGGTGGGGGCGTATTCGTAGCGCAGGTCGAGGGTCAGTTCGCCGCTGTCGGTGCGCTGCACCCACTGGCGGGGGAACTGGGAGTCGTCGTAGTCGGCGGCTTCCTCGTTGATGAGCTTTTCGGGGTTGAAGTCCAGGTAGTTGTCGTCTTCGAGACGTGCCTGCTTCCACCACTTGTCGAAGGCGCGCACGTCGGTGACGTGGGCGGGGATGCGTGCGTCGTAGAAGGCGAAGAGTACGGAGTCGTCTACGCGCAGGTCGCGGCGGCGCAGGCGTGCTTCGAGTTCTTCGACTTCGGCGAGGGCGCGCTGGTTGCGCAGATAGAACTTGTGCTGGGTGTGCCATTGGCCTTCGACGAGGGCGGACTGGATGAACAGTTCGCGGGCTACGGCGGCGTCTACGCGGGCGTACTGCACGGGGCGGTCGGCGTAGATGGTCAGGCCGAAGAGGGTGCCCTTGGCGTAGGCGACTGCCGCGCCGGAGCTGAGGGACCAGTGCGGTTCGGAGTATTGCACGCTGATGAGGTGCTTGCCGATTTCTTCGATCCACTGCGGGTCGATGGAGGCGTTGGTGCGCGCCCACAGGCGGGAGGTTTCGACGAGTTCGGCGGAGAGCACCCAATCGGGGCTCTTTTTGAACAGGCCGGAGCCGGGGAAGATCGCGAACTTGGTGCCGCGTGCGCCGAGGTATTCGCGGGGGCCGCGGTTGCGTCCCTTGGAGTTCTTTTCGCGTTCTTCCTTGACGCCTACGTGCGAGAGCAGGCCGGAGAGCAGGCTCTTGTGGATGTCGATTTCGTGGGCGGAGGCGTTGATGTCCCTGCCGCCGCTGGCGTGGATGTTGGCGGTGCGTCCCATTTCGCGCAGCTGGGCGAAGAGGTCCTGCCATTCGCGGATGCGCAGGTAGTTGATGTATTCGCGGTGGCACATTTTGCGCAGCTGCGAGGAGGACAGCGCCGCCTGCTGCTCGTTGATGTAGTCCCAGAGCAGCAGGAAGGAGGAAAAATCGGAGGTGTCGTCGACGAAGCGGGCGTGCATGGCGTCGGCTTCCGCGCGCACGTCGGCGGGGCGTTCGCGCGGGTCCTGGATGGTCAGGGCTGCGGCGAGCACCATCATTTCCTTGGCGCAGTTGCGGCGGCCGCCTTCAATGATCATGCGGGCCAGGCGCGGGTCCACGGGGAATGCCGCCATGGCTCGGCCGATGGCGGTGAGGGTTGCGCTATTGCTGCGGCCCTTGCGGGGGCTGCGGGGGCGTTCGGTGAGCGCGCCGAGTTCGCGGAGCAGGTTCACGCCGTCGTTGATGGCGCGGGATGCTGGCGGCTGCACGAACGGGAAGCGGGAGATGTCGCCGGGTTCGCGGACCACGCCGATCGCAATCATCTGTAGGATGACGGCTGCGAGGTTGGTGCGCAGAATTTCGGGGTCGGTGAACTCGGGGCGCGAGTTGAAGTCTTCCTCGGAGTAGAGGCGGATTGCGATGCCGTCGCTGACGCGGCCGCATCGACCGGAGCGCTGGTTGGCGCTTGCCTGTGAGATGCGTTCGATGGGCAGGCGCTGCACCTTGGTGCGTGCCGAGTAGCGGGAGATGCGTGCGGTGCCTGTGTCGATGACGTACTTGATGCCGGGCACGGTCAGCGAGGTTTCGGCAACGTTCGTGGCGAGCACGATGCGCGGGCGCGATCCGGGGGAGAACACGCGGTGCTGCTCGGCGAGCGAGAGGCGCGCGTACAGGGGCAGCACTTCGTAGTTCAGGCGCGGCGACTTGGCGACCATTGCCTCGATAGCGTCTTTGGCGTCGCGGATTTCGCGTTCGCCGGAGAAGAAGATGAGGATGTCGCCGGGCGCTTCCTTGGAGAGTTCCTTGATGGCGTCGAGGATGCCGTCGGTGGGATCGTGGTCGTCTTCGATTTCGTCGTCGCTGAGGTAGTCTTCCTCGTCGAGCGGGCGGTAGCGGATTTCCACGGGGTAGGTTCGGCCGGACACCTCAATGATGGGCGGCGCGTCGTCGGGCAGGATCGCTTCGGCGATTTCGCGTTCTTCGGCGCTGAGGTTTTCGTCGACGATGCCCTTGCCCGGCACGTAGCTGGGGGAGAAGTGGCGTGCGAAACGCTCCGGGTCGATGGTCGCGGAGGTGATGACGACCTTCAGATCCGGGCGCTGCGGCAGGATGCGCTTGAGGTAGCCGAGGATGAAGTCAATGTTCAGGCTGCGTTCGTGCGCTTCGTCAATGATGAGGGTGGAGTAGCGGCGTAGCAGCTTGTCGTTTTGAATTTCGGCGAGCAGAATGCCGTCGGTCATGAGCTTGATGGCGCTGTGTTCGCCCACTTCGGAGGTGAATCGCACCTGGTAGCCGACGGTTTCGCCGATTTTCTGTCCGAGTTCTTCGGCGATGCGTTCGGCGACGGAGCGTGCGGCGAGTCGGCGCGGCTGGGTATGGCCGATGAGGCCCTTCTCGCCCAGACCCAGGTCGAGGCACATTTTGGGGATCTGGGTGGTTTTACCGGAGCCGGTTTCACCCGCGATGATGACGACCTGGTTGTCGCGGATCGCGTTCATGATGTCGTCGCGGCGTTCGCTGACGGGCAGCTCTTCGGGGTAGGTGATGACCTCGGGAATGAAGGGTTCGTAGCGGCGCGGTGCCGGGCGGTTCTGCTGGCTGCTCTTGTTGTCGCCCTGCTTGCGGGCGCGGTTGTTGGCGCCTGCGCGTCGGTTGGAGCGGGAGGCGTTGGAGTTGCGTTCGGAGGCGCCGCGGGAGGAGTTCTTGCGGTCTGCGTTATTCTTCGGGGCGCTGTTCTTCTGCGCACCCTTCTTCGGGGCGCCGTTTTTTACCGCGTTGTTCTCAGTAGTTTTATCTGCGGTTTTTTCGCCGGCTTTTTCAGAGAATCGTACCTTTGCCGCATGGATTGCGGCGGCCATGCTCGCCATGGTGGGGGCGGTGCGGGGGGCCTTAGAAGTATCTGCGTGTTTCTTCGTGGATTTCTGCTCAGACATATCCTATCCAGTGTACTCGCCTTGCCCGCGGTGGGCTTGGGGTGTGCTTTGTTTGTCATATTTGGGTTTGTTCGCGGGAACCCCGGGGTGGGTGGTGGTGGAATACTGACTCCAGGCATGCAGTTAATGTACAATAAATGACATCAAATGCTATCTAAATAGTTAATAATTATTCATTTGAATTTTATGCACCGTAGATGCGAATTAACTGCGCTTCTTAACTTTCTTTCGATAGTTTCGTTCAACTGCTACAGTGGTGAATAACACAGTAACGAAGGAGTGACTATGCCATCACCAAAGACGTACCCGGCAACACGTGTTGCAGTGTTGGATTGCTGCGAAGACGGACAGTACGAAGAAATTCACCACCGCTGCGAAGAGCTCTTCCAAGCCCTCGTTCACGCGAGTCTGCGCACCCACTTCGACCGCCTCAGCGCCGAAGAAACCCTCTACCTGGTCACCGGCGACGGCGAGCGCGTACAGATTTCCCCCGAAATGTATGGGCCCCTCACCTCCGTAGCGCGCGCATTCGCCGACCGTAAGGATGTCTGCGTGGTACGCCAGGACCGCCTCATGACCACGCAGGAGGCGGCAGACTACCTGGGCGTATCCCGCCCGACCGTTGTTCGCCTGCTGGAGCGCGGAGATATTCCGTTCGAGCGCATTAACACGCACCGTCGCGTTGCTTTTGATGACCTCGAACGCTACCGTCTTGAGCACGAATACGTGAACCGCCGCGTTCGCTAACCTGTGAACCGCTCAGGCTACACAGCACGGTTGAGCTACACGCCGCGGTTGAACTGAACAGCGCGGTTGAGAAATAGCAGCATCTGCTGAACAATATCGGGGCTAAAACAGCGCGAATCCCCGTGTTCGGCATCCGGAACCAGCACCAAATCGGTAGGCACCTGCCGCGTGCGCAGCGCCTGATACACCCGCACCGATTGCTGGTACGGCACACACGAATCACTAATACCGTGCACAAGCATCAGGGCAGTGGCGCCGCCGCTCGCACCCTGTGCAGAGGCACTTTCGAACTTATTCACTCGTTTCTGGGGGCGTACCGCATCAATAGGATGCGCACGCTCCCAGTTCTTTTGGGCACGCTCGATGCAGACACCCGGAACCGCCCGCTCGCCCTTGGAAGCGTCGATGGTAGACACGTCAGCGGGGACAGGGTGGGTGCTTCCCAGTAGTCGCCATTCGGCGCCGTCATCTTCGGGATGGTCGAGAGCGTAGCCAGCCAGGGGTCGATCGGTGAAGATGGTCCTCAAATCGCTGACCCCGTAAAACGAAGCCGCCGCTGCCACCTGCGAACTATGGGACGGGTAGGCGCTCGCCGCCCTGCCCTCATAGTATTCGTCGTGCTCGGGTGCGCTCGCGGAATCCCCAAATGCAGAATCTTCAGATACAGAATCCTCAGATACAGAGGCACCGGCGGCGGAATCTCCCGTATGCGCAACCATCATGCTCAGATGCCCGCCGGCGCTTCCGCCCGCTACCGCAATGCGCTGCGGGTCAATACCGAACTCGTGCGCGTTGGCGCGGAAGAAACGCACGGCCTCCTTCACATCGTGCAGGGCACCCGGGAAGAGCGCCTGATGCGAATACCGGTAGTTGATGGACGCGACCGCCCAGCCTGCCTGCTGAAAAGCGGCGCGCATGAGCGCCTGGGTATTGGGCTGCTCCCCGCCAGGGGTGCGCAGGATAGTGTCGCGTAGGGCCTGGTTGGTGCCGAAGCGCCAGGCGCCACCGTGAACCCACACCAGCAGCGGCGTGGGGGAAGAGATATCCCCGGTCGCGGGGAAGAAATCGTAGGCGAACGCCTCGCGAGTTACCGGCGAATGCGCGCCATAGTCGGGTAGCGAGTGGGCATCGTAAAAGCCCGCCTCGCGGTAAAAACCGGAGCGGTAATCGGTATTCTCAACGGTCGGTGCGCTCTCAGAAGTCTGCATGAATCAGCGCCGCGTTAGGGAACCAGCACAATCTTGCCGCGGGTGCGGCCCGTCGCCACCAGGGCATGAGCCTGCGCAGCCTGCGAAAAATCAAGCACCTGATCCACGTATACCTTCAACAGGCCCAAGGACATGAGGCGGGCAATTTCCTGCATCTGCGTGCGGTCCGGGTGAACCGTCAGCCACTGCGCCTCGAAGCCGCGCTCACGCGCAACATCCAGCGGGTCGGGGCTGGTCAGGGTGACAATGCGACCGCCGGGAACCAGCACCTCCAGCGAATCGAGGAAGGTCTGCTGACCGGTGGAATTGAGCACTACGTCCATGGTCTGGCCCAGTAGGGCACGGAAATCCTCGGCGCGGTAATCAATAGGCTGGGCACCCAGCGAGCGCACAAACTCGTGGTTCGCCGCGGAGGCGGTCGCAAAAACCTGAGCGCCAGCCAGCGCCGCCAATTGAACAGCGAGGTGACCGACGCCTCCGGCACCGGCGTGAATGAGTACGCGCTCGCCTTCCTTCAATCGCGCCACTTCGAAGAGCGCCTGGTATGCGGTCAGTGCCGCCAGGGGAGCACCGCCCAATTGTGCGCAGGGAACATCGGCGGGCACCTTCACCAGCTGATGCGCCGGGGCGAGAACATACTCGGCGTACGCACCGGCGGGGGAGGGGAAAGCAACAAGACCAAATACGCCGTCGCCCACCTTAAAACCCGTGTAGTCACCGGCGGTAGCAACCACGGTGCCGGCAACATCCCAGCCGGGCACGAAGGGCTTGTACGACGGGTCGGCAAGCTGTGCGGCAGGGCCCAGACCCTTGCGAGTGGTCAGATCAATCGGGTTCACGCCGGCGGCAACCGTTTTGATGAGCACGTGACCGCGCACCGGCGAGGGGATAGGCACGTTTGCTTCGTGCAGAACGCTTTCGTCGCCCCATTCGGTGAGCTGAATCTGGCGCATGGTGGTCATCGGGTTACCTCCGCTGTTGTGGCTTGAAGCCGTGCTGATGTGACGGGTGTGCGCGTTTTCCCATTCTCTCAAGGCTGTTAGCGTTGCCACAATAGGCAGGCGGGTAGTGTCCACCCTCTGAGGTTGAAGTCTGAGGTTGAAGATGGAGCTGGCGGGAACGGTCGCCCGGCGCAGGCTTTATGCATAACAGGTTGAGCGGCTCAATAAAGCTGAGTTGTTAAATAAAAAGAAGCCGATACCCGAACAATACACCTCGGATATCGGCTCCCGTGTTCCCTCTCGAATAAGAACATCGTGCCCCTGAAAGGATTCGAACCTTCGACCCCCAGTACCGGAAACTGGTGCTCTAATCCGCTGAGCTACAGAGGCAACCCACCTATGGTATCAGATATGCACTAGATAAAGGGTCAGGCACCTGCCAAGGCTTGCTAGAATAGTTTGTTATGACTCCTGAAGAACTCTCCGAAGCCATTGCGCTTGCCCTTGAAGAAACCATTTCCTCCGGCCAGCTGACCCTCGTGGAGGGCGCTGAACTGCCCGCCGTCCGAGTAGAGCGCCCCAAGTCCCGCGAACACGGCGACTGGGCAACCAACGTCGCTCTGCAGCTCGCCAAGAAGGTGGGCAAGAACCCGCGTGAGGCAGCAGCTCTTCTGGCAGAGAAGATTGGCGCTATCCCCGGTGTTGCATCCGTAGATATTGCTGGCCCCGGCTTCCTGAACATCACCCTGGACGCTGCAGCTGCTGGTGAGCTTGCCGCCACCATCGTTGAGGCTGGCGAAGCATACGGCCGCAGCGACAAGTTCGCCGGTAAGACCATTAACCTTGAGTTCGTCTCCGCGAACCCCACCGGCCCCATCCACCTGGGCGGTACCCGCTGGGCTGCCGTCGGTGATGCGCTCGCCCGCGTCCTTGAGGCTGAGGGCGCTAACGTGGTGCGTGAATACTACTTCAACGACCACGGCACCCAGATTGACCGTTTCGTGCGTTCCCTGATTGCCGCTGCTCGCGGTGAGGAGACCCCCGAGGACGGCTACGCTGGCGCGTACATTGTTGACATTAAGGACCAGATCCTGGCTCAGCGCCCCGACGCGCTTGAGGCTGAGAACCCCGAAGAGATTTTCCGCGAAATCGGTACTCACCTGATGTTCGATCAGATCAAGGAGTCCCTGGCGGCATTCGGCACCCACTTCGACGTGTTCTTCCACGAGAACTCCGTGTTCGAAGGCGGCAAGGTGGACGCCCTGCTTGAGACCATGCGTGAGAACGGTCAGCTCTTCGAGGCTGACGGCGCATGGTGGATGCGCACCACCGACTACGGCGACGACAAGGACCGCGTGGTCATTAAGTCTGACGGCAACCACGCCTACGTGGCGGGCGATATCGCCTACTACCAGGACAAGATGACCCGTGCAGTAAACCCCGCCGACGTGGCAATCTACATGCTCGGCGCTGACCACAACGGCTACGTGGGCCGTCTGAAGGCTATCGCCCAGATTCTTGGCTACCGCGCCGACCAGATTGAGGTCATGATCGGTCAGCTGGTGAACCTGGTCAAGGACGGCAAGCCTGTCCGCATGTCCAAGCGTGCCGGCACCGTGGTCACCCTCGAGGACTTGGTCGAGGCTGTGGGCGTTGACGCGGCTCGCTACGAGCTGACCCGCTACTCGGTGGACACCCCCATCGACATTGACCTGGGCCTGCTGACTTCCAAGAGCAACGAGAACCCGGTCTACTACGTGCAGTACGCTCACGCACGTACCGCCGCTGTGGCACGTAACGCTGCGGAGGCTGGCGTGAAGGTTGAGGACGGCGTGGACACCTCCCTGCTCGACTCGGCTGCTGACGGCGAGCTGCTGGCTGTACTCGGCCAGTTCCCCGCTGCTGTGCGTGATGCCGCGAAGTTCTACGAGCCGCACCGCGTGAACCGCTACCTGGAGCAGCTCGCTTCGGCGTACCACAGCTGGTACGGTGTCTCCCGCGTCGCCCCCAAGGCGGATGAAGAGGTCACCGACCTGCACCGTACCCGCCTGCTGCTGAACAACGCGGCACAGCAGGTGCTGGCTAACGGCCTGAACCTGCTGGGTGTGAGCGCACCCGAGCGCATGTAATACTCTCGTTTCAACCCCCGACCCGGTGCTACCGGGGCGGGGGTTGAACGCATTGCCCTCAAAGATACTCAACGATAGTTACCGAAAGAGATACGATGAGCGAAGCCCGCGCCCTCTACGCCCCCGAATGGCTCACCTACCCTAAGCACCCCGAGGCACTGTCCCGCACCATCTGGACTGACTCCTTCACCCGCAATGAGCAGGGCGAGCTCTGCATTGACGGCGTGACCGTCAGCGACCTGGTGGCGGAGCATGAAACCCCGCAGTACGTCTTCTCCGAGACGACCTTCCGCGCCCGCGCCCGCGCCTACCGCACCGCTTTTGAGCAGGCTTTCGCCGCGTACGGTGCGAAGGTGAGCGTCTACTACGCCGGTAAGTCGTTCCTGTCCACCGCCGTGGCGCGCTGGGCTACCGAGGAGGGCCTGTGCCTGGATACCGCCTCCGGTGGTGAGTTGGCGTTGGCTCTGCGCGCGCAGGTGCCGGGTGCGAACATCGCCCTGCACGGTAACAACAAGTCGGAGGCTGAGATTGCCCGCGCGATCCGCAGCGGCCTGGGTCGCGTGGTGGCTGACTCGGTGGACGAGCTCAAGCTCATTGAGCGCGTGTACGCCGAGCTTGCCGCCGAGCGTGTGGCGGAGGGCGAGGAACCCTACGCCCCGGTTCCGGTGCTGATTCGCATCACCCCCGGTGTGCATGCCTCGACCCACGAGTCCATTGCGACCGCGCACGAGGATCAGAAGTTCGGCATGTCCCTGCAGCCGGGCACCGCCGCGCTCGCCGGTTTGGAAGAGGAGGAGCTGGAGCACTGGGGTGTTGAGTCTACCGATTCTTACGCGGCTCTGGCTGCCGCGATTCTGAACGCGACCGATTCCCTGGATTTCCGCGGTATTCACTGCCATATTGGTTCGCAGATTTTTGAGGCGGAGGGCTTTGAGCAGGCGGCTACTACCGCCCTGGAGTTCATGAACCGTCTCAACCATGACCTGGGCGTGACCCTGCCGGAGCTGGACCTGGGTGGTGGCTACGGCATCGGCTACACTGAGGCGGATCACCCCCGCTCCATTACCGAGGTGACCGAGTCGATTGCCGCTTCCGTCGCGGCGACCTGTGAGCGCCTGGGCATGGCGATTCCGCACATGTCGTTCGAGCCGGGCCGTTCCATTTCTGGTCCTTCGGGTGCGACCCTGTACACGGTCGGCACCATTAAGAACGTGAGCATTGAGGATGAGAACGGCGAGATTCGTGTGCGCCGCTACGTTTCGGTGGACGGCGGTATGAGTGATAACGCCCGCCCGGTGCTGTACGAATCGGATTATTCGGTGACCCTGGCGAATCGTGCCCCGGCGGGGGAGCATGTGCTCTCTCGCGTGGTGGGTAAGCACTGCGAGTCTGGCGATGTGGTGGTTCGTTACTGCTACCTGCCGGCTGACCTGCAGGCTGGCGATATTCTGGCGGTTCCGGCGACCGGCGCGTACTGCTATGTGCTGGGTTCGAACTATAACTTCTTGACTCGCCCGCCGGTGATTGCCACCGCTGAGGGTAAGCCTTCTCGCGTGATGATTCGTCGTCAGCGCGAGGAGGATATGTTGGCGCTGGATATGGGTTCGGATATCTAAGAACGGATATCTAAGAACCCATTCTGACATCATGAAAAGCCGTGAAGCTCCCGTCTCTGCATTGCACACTGCGAGGTGGCGGTTGCGGGCGGGGTCTTCACGGTTTTGCTCGTTTACAACATGACAGAAGATAAGGTTCACCTCATAACTGTGAGGGAAACCTCATCTCAGAGAGTAAAAGTCGCACCTTGAGGCTGCTGAGCCGTCCCCGGCTCTTGATAAAGTGGTTGTTGAGTGCGTGCTCTGCGCCGCATCCACGCCGTAGCCCGAAGAGATACCGGGGCGAACCCGGAACAGACCGTAGAAAGAGACTATCGTGGCTGAAAAGATCAAAGTAGCACTGCTTGGTGCCGGTAATGTCGGTTCCCAGGCTGCTCGCATCCTGGTCGAGGATAACGCCGTCCTTGAAAAGCGCATTGGCGCCCCCGTGGAGTTGATCGGTATTGCTGTGCGCGATACTAATGCATCCCGCCACTGGAATGCGGACCCCTCGCTGTACACCACCGACGCTGAATCCCTGATTGATGCGGCGGATGTGGTCATCGAGCTGACCGGCGGTATTGAGCCGGCTCGCACCCGCATTCTGCGTGCTCTGAAGGCGGGTAAGTCCGTGGTCTCCGGCAACAAGGCACTGCTGGCTAAGCACGGTGTGGAGCTGCAGGCTGCCGCTGATGAGTCCGGTGCTCAGCTCTCTTACGAGGCTGCTGTTGCGGGTGCTATCCCGATTCTGCGCCCCCTGCGTGACTCCCTGGCTGGTGACCGTGTGACCCGCGTTCTGGGCATTATGAACGGCACCACCAACTACATTCTTGACCAGATGGACACCACCGGCGCATCCTTCGCGGATGCACTGGCTGAGGCTCAGAAGCTCGGCTACGCGGAGGCAGACCCGACCGCTGACGTTGAGGGCCACGACGCCGCGTCGAAGGCTGCAATTGTTGCTTCGCTGGCGTTCCACTCGACGTTCACTATTGATGATGTGCACACCGAGGGCATTACTTCCATCACCGCTGATGATGTTGCCGCCGCGGATGCTGATGGTTACGTCATCAAGCTGCTGGCTATTTGCGAGCGCGAGGGTGAGAACGGCGCGAACATTCGCGTGAACCCGACCCTGATTCCTCGTCAGCACCCCCTCGCCGGTGTGCACGGTGCGTTCAACGCTGTGTTCGTTGAGGCGGAGAACGCCGGCGAGCTGATGTTCTACGGTCCCGGTGCGGGTGGCGCGCCGACTGCTTCGGCTGTTCTGGGTGACTTCGTGTCCCTGGCTCGTCGTCTGGTGCTGGGTGGCCCCGGTGTTCCGGAAACTTCCCACGCGCAGCTGCACGCAACCGGTCTGGATAACGTGGTGTCTCGCTACTCGGTGGGTGTTCTGGTGGAGGACCGTCTGGGCGTTCTGGCGAACATTACCCGCATCCTGACTGAGCACGGTATTTCTGTTGATTCTCTGCGCCAGTCCGCCCCGAAGGAGGGTGCGGCTCAGATTCGTATGGTGACCCACTCGGCGAAGGATTCCGATCTGCGCCGTGCGATTGCTGTGATTGATGCTCTGGACACTGTGCGTGAGGTGAACTCGGTCATCCGCGTGGAGTCCGAGAAGCACTAAGGCTCAAAAGCGTTATCTATGTGCGGCACGCGCCGCTCACTAAACCTGCGATGTCTGCTTGCGGGAGCATCGCTCACTAACTAACCCGCGTACCCGCTACCGCGCCGGACCTATGGGAGGTTCGGCGGGCGGGGCGCCAAGATTGAAGGAGAAGCCAATGGCACACGTGTGGCAGGGCGTTATCAATGAGTACCGTGACCGTCTGCCCTTCGCAGACGATGTGAAGGCTGTGACCCTGGGCGAGGGCGGTACCCCGCTGATTCACGCGCCGGCACTGTCTGCTGAGACCGGTAACACCGTTTACCTGAAGTTTGAGGGTATGAACCCGACCGGTTCGTTCAAGGACCGCGGTATGACCAGCGCGATGACCGCCGCTAAGCGTGACGGCGCGAAGGCTGTTGTGTGTGCTTCGACCGGTAACACTTCCGCTTCGGCTGCTGCGTACGCTCTGCAGGCTGGTATGCGCTGTGCAGTGCTGGTTCCGGACGGCAAGATTTCTATGGGTAAGCTGTCTCAGGCTATCGCTCACGGTGCTGACATCATTCAGATTGACGGCAACTTCGATAACTGCCTGGAGATTGCTCGCAAGCTCAGCGAGAACTACCCGGTGTTCCTGGTGAACTCGGTCAACCCTTACCGTATTGAGGGCCAGAAGACCGGTTCGTTCGAGGTTGTTGACACCCTGGGTGACGCTCCCGATTACCACCTGCTGCCGGTTGGCAACGCGGGTAACATCACCGCGTACTGGAAGGGCTACAAGGAGTACTCGGAGCCTTACACCAACCGTGACGGTGAGGTTCTGGAGCCGGTTGCGACCAAGCGTCCGATTATGTGGGGCTTCCAGGCTGCTGGTGCTGCACCGATCGTTGCTGGTCACCCGATTGAGGCTCCTGAGACCATTGCGACCGCGATCCGTATCGGTAACCCCGCGTCGTGGGAGAAGGCTGAAGCTGCTCGTGACGAGTCCGGCGGCGTGATTGAGGCTGTCACCGATGAGGAGATTCTGGAGGCGCACCGCTGGCTGTCTGCCCGCGAGGGTGTCTTCGTGGAGCCGGCTTCGGCTGCTGGCGTTGCGGGTCTGCTGAAGAAGCACCGCGCCGGTGAAGCTCCCGAGGGCAAGACCATCGTGATTACTGTGACCGGTCACGGTCTGAAGGACCCGCAGTGGGCTCTTGAGGCTGTTAACGGTGTGAAGGTTGAGCCGACTAAGGCTCCCTTCGACGTGGTTGCTGTGGCAGATATTCTTGATTTGAACTAGTCTGTTCATACTACGTTGTGCACTCCGTCCCGTGTTTGCGGGGCGGGGTGCACCTGCATGACAGCCCTTTTTGTATCTTTCACCTATTCACTCATTACGTCACCGATCGCGAGGTTCTTCTCATGTCTTCCCTGCATATTTCTGATATTCCGGTGGGCGCGTCCGTTAAGGTTCGCGTTCCCGCTACGAGCGCTAACCTGGGTCCCGGCTATGACAGCATGGGTTTGGGTCTTGGCTTCTATGATGAGCTGGTTGTTGAGCGTATTGAGTCCGGTCTGGAGTTTGAGCTCAGCGGTGAGGGTAGCGCGGATGTTCCTCGCGATGAGAGTCACCTGGTTTTGCAGGCGATGAAGGCTGGTTTCGCTGCGGCTGGTTTGGACGAACTGCCGCCGGTGAAGCTGATTGCTGATAATAAGATTCCGCATTCTCGCGGTATGGGTTCTTCGGCGTCGGCTATTGTGGCGGGTGTGGCTGCGGCGAGCGGTCTGCTGCCGGAGGAGCACCGTCTGAGCCGTGAGCAGATGCTGCAGGTCGCCTCCGATATGGAGGGCCACCCGGATAACGTGGCTCCGGCGATTTACGGCAACCTGTCGGTGTCTTGGGGTGAGATGGGTAACTGGAAGACCCTGATTATTCCGGTGCATCCTGAGGTTCACCCTGTGGTGGCTGTGCCCGATTATGAGGTGTCGACGAAGCTTGCTCGTTCGCTGATCCCTGCGCAGATGCCCCACGTTGAGGCGGTGGCGAACTCGGCTCGTGCGGCGCTGCTGGTGCGCACTCTCTCTGATGCTCCCGAGTACCTGATGGATGCGACCGTGGATTACCTGCATCAGGGGTACCGCGTGACCGCGATGGAGCCGTCGGCTGCGCTGGTTGCGTACCTGCGCGGTCAGGGTTTTGCGGCGGTGATTTCTGGTGCTGGCCCGACCGTTTTGACCTTTGCGCGCGGCGATGAGCAGGTGCGACAGGTTCAGGAGGCAATTGCCGAGTTTGAGGCGACTCACCCTGGTAGCGCTATTGCGGATCGCCGCTTGAACTGGCGGGTTCTTCCCCTTGAAATTGACACTGAAGGTGTTATAGTTACTCAGTAGGACGTTATTAGTTCGTCCTATGTTGAGGTTCGCCCGTCGTTCAATGTAGACCGTCGATACTATCCTTCGTAACGTATTTCCGTTTCCCCTAATACCTCAGATGCTTTTGTATCTGGGTGGGAACCGGCAAGGTTCGGGGGAGTGCCTTTGGGATTCATGTCTTTCTTTATTTCTGACGCATAGGGGAAGACTTTTCTGAGGGTTCGGTTTCGCGACGGGTGCCCTTTCAAAAGTGACCAATCCGTCCTCTTCATCTCGTGTAGATGGTTCTATAGATGATGGTTTGGGCTTGCCCACATTTGTGATAGAGCGCCTTATCTTCCGTGTGTGCTCGCTGTGTCTGAATCAGCGGGTACGGTAAGAGACGCGAACCGCCTCCAGTGCGGTTCGAGGGAGTCAAAGGTGCAGACTGCTGTTTTCTTTCGGCAGTGTCTAAACCTTTGACCGCGCTATAGCGCCCGCCCGATCTTTATTCTGAAGATTTTCAGGGCTTATAACCAAAGGAATTGTAGTTGGCAAAGAATATTGTTGTCACCGATGAGTACGGTACGGCAGCTGCCGCACCGGAACTTGCAAACTTGAAGGTCGCGCAGCTGCGTGTCCTCGCCCAGCAGCTTGGTATCCGCGGCTATCTGAAGTTGAAGAAGGCCGAGCTGGTTCAGGCTCTTGAGGAGCATCAGCGTGGCGGCGCCGTAGCCGCTCCTGCTGTGCCCAAGTCTGAAGCATCTAAGTCTGAGGCACCTAAGTCCGAAGCGTCCGCTGAGGCTGCTGCTGAGTCTGCCCAGACTCCCGCCGCTGAGAAGACTGAAGAGTCTAAGCCTCGCCGTACCCACCGTACTCGCGCCCAGAAGGACGCCGAGGCAAAGGCTGAGAAGACCGAAAACGCTGAGGCTGCTGAAGCCTCCGGTGAGGGCGCTGAGAAGGCTGAAAAGTCTGAGAAGCGTACCCGCTCTTCCCGTTACGAGACTCCCGCTCAGAAGCGTGCGCGCGCTCGCCGTGCCGCTGAGGGTGAGGACGCATCGGCTGAGAAGTCCGAGAAGACTGAGAATAACGAGAAGCCGGAGAAGCGTACCCGCCGCACCCGCACCCGTAAGGACGAGAAGCCCGCTGAGCTTCCTCCGCTGGATGTGCGCGCTGAGCTGGCTGCTGAGCGTATTGGCGAGCGTGCGGAGCAGGTTGACCTGCCCGGTAACTCTGCTGAACTGAAGGCTACTACCGCTGACGGCACCGCGAGCCTGGACAGCCTGAACGCTGCCCTGGACATGACTTTTGGCACCCCCGACGGTGAGAAGAGCTCGAAGCGTACCCGCACCCGTGAGCGTCGCCGCGACCAAGACGGTGAGCGTACCGAGCGTCGCACTAAGCGTGACCGTCAGGCTGAGCGTGCAGAGCGCAACACTGAGCGTAGTGAACGTGCCGAGCGTAAGGCTGCTGAGCGTGCAGAACGCGCAGAGCGTGCCGAGCGCACCGAGCGTACTGAGCGCCGTTCCAAGCGCGACCGTCAGGCTGAGCGTGCTGAGAAGCAGGCTCGCCGCCGCGAGGAGAACGAGCCTCGCCTGAGCGAAGACGATGTGCTGGCACCGATTTCGGGTGTTCTGGACATTCTCGACAACTACGCTTTCGTGCGTACCACCGGCTACCTGCCCGGCACCAACGACGTGTACGTCTCCCTGGCTCAGGTGAAGAAGTACAACCTGCGTAAGGGCGACCACGTGCTCGGTGCGATTCGCGTGCCGCGTGAGGGTGAGTCGAACAGCCGCCAGCGTTTCAACGCGCTGGTTCAGGTTGAGGCGATTAACGGTCAGAGCGTTGAGGAAGCAGCGAACCGCCGCGTCTTCTCGAAGCTGACTCCGCTGTACCCCAAGGAGCGTCTGCGCCTGGAGACCACCCCGAAGAAGCTGGGCACCCGCGTGGTTGACCTGGTGTCCCCGATTGGTAAGGGTCAGCGTGGTCTGATTGTGTCCCCGCCGAAGGCGGGTAAGACCCTCATGTTGCAGTCCATTGCGAACGCGATTACCGTGAACAACCCGGACGTGTACCTGATGATGGTCCTGGTGGATGAGCGTCCTGAAGAAGTGACCGATATGCAGCGCACCGTCAAGGGTGAGGTTATCGCCTCGACCTTCGACCGCCCGGCTGAGGATCACACCACTGTGGCTGAGCTGGCTATTGAGCGTGCGAAGCGTATGGTGGAGCTCGGCTACGATGTGGTCGTGCTGCTGGACTCCATGACCCGCCTGGGCCGCGCATACAACCTGGCTGCTCCCGCATCCGGTCGTATCCTCTCCGGTGGTGTGGATTCTGCCGCACTGTACCCGCCGAAGAAGTTCTTCGGCGCTGCCCGCAACATTGAAGAGGGCGGCTCGCTGACCATTCTGGCTACCGCGCTGGTTGAGACCGGCTCGAAGATGGACGAAGTGATCTTCGAAGAGTTCAAGGGCACCGGTAACATGGAGCTGCGCCTGTCCCGTCAGCTGGCGGATAAGCGTATCTTCCCGGCGGTTGATATTAATGCTTCTGGTACTCGCCGCGAGGAGAACCTGCTCTCCCCGGATGAGATCAAGATTATGTGGGGTCTGCGCCGTGCCCTGGCGGGTATGGAACCCGAGCAGGCTCTGGGTGTTCTGACCAACCAGCTGCGTAAGACTGAAAGCAACGTGGAGTTCCTTCTGACGGTTCAGAAGAACGGTCTGCGTCTGGTCGACTAAGGCTCGTATCTCACGCGCCCCACCTCCTCATTGTGGGTGGGGCGCGTGAGCCGTTCGTTTTGTGCATCCCTGCCAGGGGTGTGAGATGTCTAGTGCCTGCCCGTGCGGCGTAAAGTGCGGGAGATGGAAGAGAGAACAGAATGTTTGAATCTATTCAGGTTCTGCTGGATGAGCACGCTGACCTGCAGAATCAGCTGGCTGACCCCGCCGTGCAGGCGAATCAGGGTAAGGCACGCCGTGTGGGCCGCCGCTACGCGGAGCTGACCGGTATTGTGACTGCGTACAACAAGTACACTTCGCTGAAGGATGACCTTGAGGCTGCTCGCGAGATGGCTGATGAGGATCCGGATTTTGCGGCGGAGATTCCCGGTCTGGAGGAGGAGCTGGAGGTTGCTCAGGAGAAGCTGCGCCGTCTGCTGATTCCGCGTGACCCGGATGATGGCCGTAACGTCATTCTTGAGGTGAAGGCTGGTGCCGGTGGTGACGAGGCGGCTCTGTTCGCTGGTGACCTGCTGCGCATGTACATGCGTTATGCCGAGAACAAGGGCTGGAAGACTGAGATTATTTCTTCGACCAGCACCGATGTTGGCGGATACAAGGATGCCCAGATTGCTATTAAGGGCTCCTCGAATGAGCCGGCTGAGGGCGTGTGGGCGCACCTGAAGTATGAGGGTGGCGTGCACCGTGTGCAGCGTGTTCCGGCGACTGAGTCTCAGGGCCGTATCCACACTTCTGCTGCTGGTGTTCTGGTGTTCCCCGAGGTGGATGAGCCCGAGGAAATCGAGATTAACCAGAACGACCTGAAGATTGACGTGTACCGTTCTTCGGGCCCCGGTGGTCAGTCGGTGAACACCACTGACTCGGCGGTGCGTATTACTCACCTTCCGACCGGTATTGTGGTGGCGATGCAGAATGAGAAGTCTCAGCTGCAGAACCGTGAAGCTGCGATGCGCGTTCTGCGTGCGCGCCTGTTGGCTCACCAGCAGGAGCAGATTGACGCTGAGAATGCGGCACACCGTGCTTCGCAGGTGCGTACCATGGACCGTTCGGAACGTATCCGTACGTACAACTTCCCGGAGAACCGCATTGCGGATCACCGTACCGGCTACAAGGCGTACAACCTGGATGCTGTGCTGAATGGTGACTTGGAGCCTGTGGTTCAGTCCGCTATTGAGATGGATGAGGCGCACCGCCTCGCTCAGGTGGGCCAGGAACAGAAGTAATTCTGTATAGGCTCTTGCCGATTCGCTGAATCGACGTGAGATGTTGGTGAGGGGGCTCACCGCTACGGCGGTGGAGCCCCTCACCTGTATGCCGCGATAGGCTTTGAGCCGTTGAGAGATGAAAAGGAGAGCTCATGAAGGTGAATGTGCACGACCCGCGCGGGGAAGAACTCGCGCAGGTACTCACGCGCGCCACCGCGGCACTGGCGCAGGTGCCCAGTCCCCGCGTGGATGCCGAGCTACTCGCAGCGCACCTGCTCTACGACGGCTCACGCTCACGCCTACAGCACGCCGCGCTCATGGGGGAGCGGCTCACCCCCGACCAGGTCGCAGAGTACGAGGCGCTGGTCGCCCGCCGCGCCTGCCGCGAGCCGCTGCAACACATCACCGGCTCCGCTCCCTTCTACCGCCTAGAACTGGCAGTCGGACCGGGCGTGTTCGTACCCCGCCCAGAGACCGAGCTACTCGTCGAAGAAGCCCTCAAAGTGCTGGCCGCACGCACTGACACTGCACCCGGTGGGTTGCGAATCGTCGACCTGTGCACCGGCTCCGGGGCTATCGCCGCGGTAATCAAGAGCGAACTGCCGAACGCCCAGGTGTTCGCGGTGGAACTCTCCGAAGACGCCATCCCCTACACCCGCAAGAACCTGGAGCCGCTCGGCGTGTACCTGGTTCAGGGGGACGCCCTCACCGCACTGCCCGAACTTGCCGGAACCTTCGACGCGGTGCTCTCGAACCCTCCGTACATTCCGCCAGCGAACGTACCCTCCGACCCGGAAGCCGCCCTGCACGACCCGGACATGGCACTGTACGGAGGGGGAGAGGACGGCATGCAGATGCCCTCCGCAATTGCCGCCCGCGCCTTCGAGCTTCTTACCCCCGGCGGCCTGTTCATCATGGAGCACGACGACACCCAGGAAGACGCCGTCGCCGAGCTGTTGGCGCGTGTCGGCTTCGAGGGCTGCTACCCGGTGCGTGACCTGAATAATCGTCCGCGTCATAGCGTCGGTTATAAACCGCGCCCACTAGAGCCTTTAGACTAGTAGATGCACAACCTAGCCCGTGCCGGGCTACGTGAAGGCAACGCGTCCGCCTCCTCAGCCAGCTCAGAGCCGGTGAAATATGGTGAACCCCCGGAAGAGTGCTTCCACATGGCGCGTTGTGGGTGCCGGTGTCTCGCCGCATCCAGAAAAACATGAGAGAATAAAACCCGTGACTGCAAAGCTGTACCCCGTAACGACTGAAACTGAGACCCGCGAGGCCATCGAAGCTGCCCGCGAGGCGCTGAAGGCGCACGACACGATTGTGATGCCCACCGATACCGTCTATGGTATTGCCGCCGATGCTTTCTCGCATCAGGGCGTTGCCAAGCTGCTGGCAGATAAGGGCCGCGACCGCACCATGCCGCCGCCCGTGCTGATCTTTGATCTTGCTGCGCTCGCTGGCGTGGTCGACGACGTTCCGGACGATATTTACGATCTGGGTGGTCGCTTCTGGCCCGGCGCGCTGACTATGATTCTTCACGCGTACCCGTCGCTGAGCTGGGATTTGGGTGAGACCCGCGGTACTGTTGCCGTCCGTGTTCCCGATGATGAGTTCGCCCTGAAGCTGCTGACTGAGCACGGTCCGCTGGCGGTTTCGAGCGCGAACAAGACCGGTCAAGAAGCCGCACTGGACGCACAGACCGCCATGGATTCCCTGGGCGAGGATGTTGCCGTGGTTATTGACGGTGGCGTTCGTCCTAAGCCGCTTGAGTCTGAGCCGAATGAGGACGGCGTGGTTGTGGTGACTGAGCGTGACCCGGCACCGTCGACGATTCTGGATTGCACTTCCTTCCCCTACGTGGTGGTTCGTGAGGGCGCGATTTCGGTGGAGGAGCTGCGCGAGGTCGTTCCGACCATTCTGACTCGTGCGGAGGCTGACGAACAGGCGGCTCGTAAGGTTGAGGAGGCCGAGGCTGCTTCTTCTGCATCGTCTGAGTCAACTCCTTCTGAGCGTGCTCTGGACGAGCAGGCTGACCTGGATGAGGCGTACGAGCAGTGGGACAGCACCCACACTGTGAGCGGTGAGCCTGCTCGTCGCGCTTCGGCACCAGCTGCCGGTTCTGTCGCTGCGTCCCTGCTGGGCGCTACTTCGGCTCTGTCTTCTGCTTTCAGCACTGGCGTGGATCAGGAGCGTTCGCGCGGCTACCGTGACAACACTCCGAAGCCGGTTCGTGCGGATGAGCCGCAGACCCACCCGGTTCCTGCTGATACTGCTCGCGCGCTGGTCTTTGGCGCGTCGAAGATTGAGACTGCCGCTAAGGATGAGGCTAAGTCGGCAGAAGCTAAGACTGAGGCTACCAAGACTGATGCTGAGGTAAAGACTGAGCAGAAGGATGCCCCGGAGGATCACCTCTAAACCCCTGCAGGTTATAGCGCTCGGGTATAGATCTCGGAGCAAAAATCTCAGAGTATAAAAACGTATAGGGAACCCCCGATATATCGTTCAGATATATCGGGGGTTCCCTTGCGTTATGAGTCCTCTAGGCTGTGCACCTCCAGGGGTACGAGCGCTACCTAGTTCTTCTCGAAGCGGCGGTCCTTCTTCTTACCCAGCGCAGTGTGGGCGTTGCGCAGTACTTCACGCACGCGCGGGGTGGGCAGAAGGTTGTTGTCACGTGCCCAGGAGTCGTCGATGCCCTGGCCAAACCACATGACCTCGACCTTACGCACGGATCCTGCGAACTTGTCATTCATCAGCTCGGAGACGGTGTAGCCCGCCTTGACGGCTGCGCGGCAGAGCCACTCGGGCAGGCGGTGCGGGTGGCGGCGACCAGCATCCACGGATGCGGAGGCGACGGTTGCGCCTTCCCAGGGCTGCAGCACGATGGTGGGTAGCTCGCCGGGGAAGGTGCCGAGCATGACCACGAATTCTGCGAGGGCGTGCACGCTGGAGACCGGGGACTTGCCGGTGCCTGCACCCGCAACGGATGCGAAGGGGGAGGAGGCCATCTTGGCGAAGAGTTCGGTGGTGCGTCGGCCGCGGCCCTGCACGCTGGTTGCGCGCAGGATGCACAGTTCGGGTGCGCAGTCGGGGTGCTCTTCGAGGAAGTAGTCCTGCAGGTCGAGCAGCGCTTCTTCGCCGAGTGCCTTGGAGAAGGAGTAGGCGCTGAACGGGTTGGTCTCTTCGGAATCATCCAGCACGAGGCGCGGGCCCTGTACCGCTGCGGAGGAGAGGTGGATAACGCGGCGCACGCCGGTGCGCTGCGCGGCAATGGCAATCACGGCGGGAAGCAGAGCGTTTGCGCCGACGAGCGGGGGCAAATCCTGCATATTGGGCGCTGCGAGGCCCGCCGCGTTGACGACGACCTGCGCGCCGGCGAAGGCTTCTGCGAGGGAGTCGATGATGCCTTCAAGCTGGTCTGCTTCGTCGATGATGCTGTCTACGTCGAGGGCTCGGGTTGCGAGTCGAGGTGCCTCGATGGGGTCGACGCTGATACCTTCTGCGTTTAGACGCGCGACGATGGAGGAACCAACGAAGCCGCTGGCGCCAATGACTTTCCACTTGGATTCGGACATCTCTTTTACCTCTCACGAGCCCGCGTACGTTGCGGGGAAAAATGGGGTCATTTCAACTTTCCCATATTTGAACAGTTTATGGGGAATTTGTGGGGTTTTATTCGGTCTCTGGTCGTTTTTTCGCACGGGGTGCACAGCGTAAACACAGGCTGTGAAGCTGGTAGCTTGATGGATACCCAAAACTGGGTGTGCCGGCACGTCCGCTATGCGGATAAATCAACTGAATTCGGTTGTTTATTTGTCATAAAGTGCGTCTTTTGAGGTGATGGTTCACTCTCTAGTGGAGACCGCAGGTAGAATATTTTCTTTGAGTGATATATCCACACGGTTGAATACCGCGGGCGCGAGAAACACCATAAGCGCCCAGCTCGGTATGGGTATATCGCGTACCGGCTGATTCAGGCGCATCGCGCCGCGGAGGGAGAACTTATGGCAGAAAAGTACAGTGACGTGACCGCTTTTGCCCAGCCTTCTTCCGACCAGTCTTCTTCTCACGATTCTTTGAACGAGTACCCCCGCACGGTCGCCGTGGTGGTGACTTATAACCGTGAGGACCTGCTGCCGAAGACCCTTGCTGGTATCGCTTCTGGTGAGCGTGTGCCTGCGGCGGTGGTGATCGTTGATAACGCCTCCACGGACGGTACAGCCGAGTATCTGCGCGCCCTGGACTATGAGCTGCCGGTGGATTGCATCCGCCTGGAGAGTAATATGGGCGGCGCTGGCGGTTTTGCGGTGGGTATTGACCGCGCCCTGGAGCGCCATAACCCGGACCTGGTGTGGGTTATGGATGATGACACCGAGCCGACCGAGAACACTCTGTCGGAGGCGGTTGCCGCCTGGCTGAACTATTCGCCGGTGCCTTCGCAGCGCCCCGCGGTGGTGGCCTCTCGTGTGGTGTGGACGAACGGCGAAGACCACCCGATGAACACTCCGCGCACGATGTTTGCGGCGGGTCAGCAGCGTCATGCTCGTGCGCAGGCGGTGGGTGCCCGTCCGATTCGTAGTGCCTCGTTCGTGTCGATTCTGATGGACGCGCAGGCTATTCGCCGTAATGGTGGTTTGCCGATTGCTGAGTTCTTCATTTGGAATGATGACTTCGAGTTTTCGACTCGTCTGATTCATCACCGTGACGGCATTGCGGTGCCTTCTTCGGTGGCTAAGCACCACACGAAGACTTTTGGTACGACGAACGCTGACCCGGGGCCGCGTTTCTATAACGATGTGCGCAATAAGCTGTGGGTCTTTACCCGTTCGCGCACCCTGAACCCGCTGGAGAAGTTGCTCTATGGTGGCTCGTCGGCGCGTCTGTGGATTTCTACTGTTCTGCGTACTGATGACCGCCGCACCTATCTGGGATATTTCCTCAATGGTGTGCGTGATGGCTTGCGCGCGCCTCGCCCGAATGCTCAGGTGCTTGAGGGTATTTACCCGCTGACTTTCCCCGGTCGCTACGGCGTGCCAGCATCCGTTGAAAGCCGCGCTGATTCTGAGAAGGCGCGCGGTTGCGTGAGCTCCGCACCCGATTTTTCGGTGCTGATGAGCGTGTACGCGAAGGAGAACCCCGCCTATCTGGATCAGGCGTTGGAGTCGAATCTACTGAACCAGACGGTGCGTCCTTCCGAGCTGGTTTTGGTGAAGGACGGTCCGCTGACCCCCGAGCTGGATGCCGTGGTGGACCGCTGGGTTCAGCGCGCCGAGAATCTGGATTGCCCGCTGATTCAGGTGGTGGAGCTGGCTCAGAATGTTGGTTTGGCGGAGGCGCTGAACGCCGGTCTGCAGGCGTGCACCTATGAGCTGGTGGCTCGTGCTGATTCTGATGACCTGTCTGAGCCGACTCGTTTTGCGCGTCTGATTCCTGCCCTGGTGCAGGGCGGCTACACGGTGCTGGGCTCCGCCATGCTTGAGGTGAATGAGAGCAATACTGCGGTGGAGTCGACTCGCGAGGCGATTGTTGATTCTGAGCGTCTGCTGCGTGCGATGGATTCGCGCAACCCGATTTATCACCCGTCGGTGGCGTTCGTGAAGAGCGCCGTGCAGCAGCTGGGCGGTTACGAGTTTGTGCCCGGCGCTGAGGATTGGTGGCTGTGGATGCGTCTGCGCGATGCCGGCTACCGTCTCGGCAATATCCCCGATGCTCTGGCGCGTTACCGCGTGGGTGCGGGCGCGTACACGAAGCGCGGGGGAGTGGATGCCTGGTTGCAGGATGTGGCGATTCAGCGTCGACTGTACACCGGTCACGGTATTTCTAAGCTTCAGTGGGCTCAGAATATGGCGGTGCGGAGTGTGTACCGTTTTGTTCCTGAGCAGGCGCGCCGTTCGGCGTTTCGTGCGTTGTCGTCTTTGACGGCTCGTGCTTCTTCTCGTTCTTCTGGTACCGCATCTGAAGGAGGCATGTAGTGGCTCAGTTGAAACCTCACGCTCATGTGGTGATGCGGAAGGCGGCTCAGCGCGGCACGATGGTGACGGAGGGTGACTCTGGCACGATGCTGGTGAACCGCCTGTATGAGCGTAAGCCGTGGTGGCTGATTGCGCAGGCGCTGATTGATTCGAGTGCCTGGGTTCTGGCGGTTTTGTTTGCGTACATGCTCCGCTATAGTGTGCTGCTCAGTAACGGTTCGGTGTTCGATATTATTCACCCGGCGTCGTTGACGATGACCGCTATGTTGGCTGTGGTGCTACATCTGGCTGTTGGTCTGGCGGGCGTGAAGATTTATAACGGCGTGTATTCGTACGGTTCGTTTGACGAGTCGTGGCGTGCTGGCGCGGCTGCTTTGAGCGCGGGTGCGGCGTTGACTGCTTTCTCCTTTGTGGATGAGCTGCTGGGTCTGCCGCATATTCCGCATAGTGTGCCTGCAATCGCGGCGGCGTTTAGCCTGATTATGATGGCGGGCGCCCGCATGGCGAAGCGCGTCTACACTGAGCGTGGTGCGGTGCGTGAGCTGACCGGTGAACCGGTGATTGTGTACGGTGCCGGCTTTATCGGCGGCATGGTCATGGATTCGATGCTGCACGATGAGGAGGCGAAGCTTCGCCCGGTTGCGGTCTTCGATGATGACCAGCTGAAGGCTGGTACGAAGTTCCACGGCATTTCGGTGATTACGACTTACCGTGAGCTGGAGCAGGTGATTCGTGAGTCGGGTACCCGTAAGATTCTGGTGACGATTTCGGATATGTCGGAGGACTACTTCGAGTCCTTCTGCAACCGCATGCGTAAGCTTAAGGTTGAGGTTCAGCGTATTAGTAGCGCGAATGCTCGACTGATGGGTGAGCGTCTGATTACCGCGAGCGATAACGACCTGATGCGCGTGATTCGTGGTGAGATTAACTACGATATTGACCGCGATATTCTGCGTTCGTACCTGCACGGTAAGCGCGTGCTGGTCACCGGTGCGGGCGGTTCGATTGGTTCTGAGCTGTGCCGTCAGATTAGCGAGTTTGAGCCGGAGACCCTCATGATGCTTGATCATGATGAGACTCTGCTGATGGAGACGAAGGTTTCGATTACTCACGAGTCGAGCTTGGATGATGATCGCATTATTCTGGCTGATATTCGTGAGGGCGATAATCTGCTGGAGATTTTCCGTGACCGTCGCCCCGAGGTGGTGTTCCACGCTGCGGCTTTGAAGCATGTGTCGGCGCTGGAGGCGTACCCGCAGGAGGCGTGGAAGACGAACTCCTTGGGCACTCTGAACGTGCTGCGTGCCGCGGAGGCGGTGGGCGTGAAGACCTTCGTGAATGTTTCGACCGATAAGGCGGCGGATCCGAAGACTGCGCTGGGTCAGTCCAAGCGTGTGGCGGAGCGTCTGACCGCGTACTTTGGCGAGAAGACCGGCAATACCTACGTGTCGGTTCGTTTCGGTAACGTGTTTGGTTCGCGCGGTTCGATTAAGCCGCTCTTTACGAAGCAGATTCTTTCGGGTGGTCCGATTACTCTGACGGATAAGCGTGCGACCCGTTACTTCATGCTGATTACCGATGCCTGCTTGCTGGTGATGCTTGCCGGTGCGATTGGTCGCCCGGGCGAGGTTATGGTGCTGGATATGGGTCAGCCGGTCAAGATTCTGGACGTTGCGAAGGCGATGCGCCAGGCGTATGAGCGGTATGACGTGGAGATCAAGGAGATTGGTCTTCGCAAGGGTGAGAAGCTGGATGAGACTCTCTTCGGCGGTACCGAGAAGCTGGTGCCGAGCGAGGAGAACCGGTATATTTCCCGGTCGAGTGCCCCGGCACTTGACCCTGATGAGCTCGATTATGAGCGGTGGATTCAGAATTATCGGGAGCACAGCGGCTATGAGCGTCATGGCCTGGAGCGTGCCCCTGATCCGCGTACTTTGGCGGATGCGCAGACGTTCTAATCTTTACGGAATAACACCGGATGCTGCACTTGCGTGGCGGGTGCGGTATCCGGTGTTTTCTCTTTCTCGGGTGTAGAACATTTCAGGACGCAGAATATGCAGAACGTATGGAGAGAATCTGTAATGTTTAGTCCCGGGCTACTGAAGAGTTCTATAGAATACGAAGTAAACACACACTACGCACACATCGTCCCTTAGCTGCGATTCTGGAGTTTGCGTCCAGGGGAGCGGCGCCAATGCTTTGGAGCTGGTATGACCTCCTTTTCTGAGCTGTTGAGCATTTTTGCTCTTGCTTTTGTTTTGGGTGCCCTTTTGCCGTTTGCGGTGCGCCCGATTTTGCATCGCTACAACATGGTGGATGTTCCTAATGAGCGTTCTTCGCATACTGCTCCGACCTACCGCGGTATGGGGTTGGCGACTGCGGCCGCGACCTTTGTAGCGTTTGTGGCGGCTACCCTGTTCGGCTGGACGTACCGTTCTGCTGAGTCTTTGCAGCTGGCGGTGACAATTGCCGCGGCGATTCTGTGCGCTCTCGCCCTGGGCTGGCTTGAGGATATCCGCGGCGTGAGCATTGTGCGTCGTGCGGGCCTGCAGCTGGTGATTGGTGTGCTGGTGAGCGTGAGCTTTGCGACGGTGCAGGGCACGAATATTCTGCTACTGATTCTTGGCGCGATTTTTATTGCCGGCTACATTAACGTGGCGAACTTTATGGACGGTATTAACGGTATTTCTGGTGCTCACGGTCTGGTGGCTGGTTTGGCGTATGCGCTGACCGGTTGGATGGTGAACCTGCCGTGGCTGGCGTTGGCTGGTGTGGCGGTTGCCGGTGCTTTTGCGGCCTTCTTGCCGTGGAATGTGCGCCCGGGTAAGAACGTGTTTTTGGGCGATGCGGGTTCTTATGTTTTGGGTGCGGCGCTGGGCACGTTGGCTGTGGGTGCCTGGTTTGCGGATGTTCCGTTCCTGTTGGCTTTTGCTCCGCTGATGACTTATCTGGCGGACGCGGGTACGACTCTGTTCCGTCGTTTTATGGCGGGGGAGCAGTGGTACAAGCCGCACCGTACTCACACGTATCAGCGTCTGACGGATGTTGGTTTCAGCCACCTTGGTTCGACCGCCGTGGTGACGGGTACGACCATTTTGGTGTGGGTGCTGTTGGCGTTTGCGTCTGATTTGTATGCTGCGGGATCTGTGGTGGCGACCGTGGGCGTGGTTCTTGTGGCTCTTGCCGTGCTGGTGGTGTATCTGCGTATGCCGCAGCTCTTTGGCGGCGAGGCTCCTACCTCTACGATTGACCTGTCGAAGCGTTTTGCAGCGGATTCGAAGGGTTCGGCGCCGAAGGCGAAGTCGGTAACTTCGGAGCCTGCTACCGGCTCTTTGACCTCGGCAACTGGTGTTCCGGCGACTCCTGAGAATGTGGAGCCGACTTCGCTGCATCCGGAGCCGATCATGCCGGATTCGGTGAAAGATCGTGCGGGTCAGCCTTCTTCTACTTCCTCTTCTTCGACGCAGTCTAATCAGAATCGTGGGGAGAAACACTAATGGCTTCTGAACAGCCTAAATCTCAGGCTCCTGCAGAGCCTCTCTGGAGGCGCGTGGTGGACGTTCTGTGGTATCCGCCAGCGGAGCGCAAGAAGCAGCAGAAACGCCGCCGAGAGCGTGCTCAAGCAGGTTTGAAGGCCTCTTCTTTCGAGAGTCAAGAGCTTTCCTGGAAATTTTTGTTCTACAGAGTATCGGCTTACTCTCTGCTGGCTTGGTTGGGCGGTATGATGAGTGCGTACCTGTTTGCGGGCCCCGTGGGCGCGCTAGGAATAACATTGGGCTTTCTGATAATCTATATATGCTTCACTCTGGGCGTATTAGTTATGTTGGTTGCTCCCATTTTCGACTGGGGTGTACCCAAATCGCTGGTGGTGAGCTACCTCGTGAAGATCGCTCTGCTCGGTCTGGTATTGATGTTTGTGCCATTCCCCGAGAATCTGAGGCACGGTTGGACTCTCGCAGGCGCATGTACCGGCGTGATTCTGTGGATTGTTATTGAAACAGTCGGCATCGCACGACTAAGAATTTTGTACTTCGACACCGACTCGGAAGACCATGGTCGGTAACACGATTGGTGTTTGAAAGGAAAAACGTTTGGCCGAAGAGAAGAAGTGGTGGGACGGAGATAAAAAGCTCCGCACTACCGGAGAATTGGTGTCTGACGGAGGTCTCTCCGGCGCAGTCATGTCGATTCTCTATCTGATCATCGGTGTAGCAGTGTGGGGAGGTATCGGTTACCTCGGTGACCTGGTCTTCTCCACCACCTGGCTGGTGTGGGTTGGTGTCTTGATTGGCGCTGTCGGAGGTTTGACCCTCGTCTTTACCCACATGACCAGGCAAAATAAAGACCGTTAGGTCATTGAACGCGGACCGCTAGGTCACACATTCATCCATGTAGTTAGCATGTCAGTCGTTTATAGGCAGACATGGGCTCTTGATAGCCACTAGTAGCAAGAAAGGACTTGCTTTGATCGAGAACGGGTTGATCCTCGCGGAAGCCTATGTGCCGCCGACCCCCGAAGACATGCATCTGCCCCCCTTCTTCACCATTGGTGATTTGGCTTTCGGTAAGCAGAACGTACTGATTCTGCTGTCCGTGGTGATTATCGCGGTATTCTTCCTCACCGCAGCACGTAAGCGCGCCATGGTTCCCGGCAAGACTCAGTTCATCGCTGAGTCTGGCTACATGTTTGCTCGCAACTCCCTCGGTAAGGAAACCCTGGGCGTTCAGCACTACAAGCCTTTTGTGCCGATTCTGTTCGCCTCCTTCTTCTTTGTTCTGGTGAACAACCTCTTCGGTTCGATTCCGTTTGTTCAGTTGCCTTCCTTCTCTCACCCCGGTAGCGCCTACGCACTGGCTGGCGTAGCGTACCTGACCTGGGTTGGCGTTGGTATCAAGCGCAAGGGCCTGGGCGGCTTCTTCAAGGACATCACCATGCCTTCGGGTCTGCCGGTGTGGATTTACCCCATCCTGATCCCGATCGAGTTCTTCTCGAACCTGCTGATTCGTCCGGCAACTCACGCACTGCGTCTCTTCGCGACCATGTTCGGTGGTCACCTGGCGCTGATGGTTGCATCCAGCATGGTGACCTACATGGTTGAGACCCTGGGTGGCATCGGCTACCTGGCTGCTATTGCTCCCGGTGCTCTGGGCATGTTCCTGTACTTCCTGGAATTCATGATTCAGTGCATCCAGGCTTATGTGTTCGCTCTGCTGCTGGCTGTGTACCTGCAGGGCTCGGTTTCCGAGGGACACTAAACTCTCTAGTTTTTTAGGTTTTCGCGTTCGTCATTGGGCGTGAATAAAGCAACCCACACGTTCACTGTGCGGGCTATTAACTCAAATCAAACTCTGTTCGGTCCGGGTATGTTCCCGGTCGAACACTGTTGAAAGGAAAAATAATGGTTGGTTCCATCACTGCGGTTGGCTACGGTCTGGCAGCTATTGGCGGCGGCATCGGCGTGGGTCTGATCTTCGCGGCATACATGACCAGCGTTGCTCGTCAGCCCGAGTCCCAGAAGACCCTGCAGCCCATGCTGTTCCTGGGCTTCGCACTGGTCGAGGCACTGGCAATTCTGGGCCTGGTTCTCGTCTTCATCAAGTAACCGGCTCTGCCACATCCTAAACGACCCATCCCATAGAACAGGATTCCCTCCATGATTTATCTGGCAAGCGACGGGGGAGCGGAGGCAACTTCGAACCCCCTGATTCCCGACGTCGGGGAAATTGTCATTACCCTCATCGGATTCCTGATCCTCTACTACATCGTTGCTAAGTACGTTGTCCCGGCGTTCGAGAAGATCTACCAGGACCGTAAGGAAGCAATCGAAGGTGGCCTTGCCAAGGCCGAGAAGGCACAGGCAGAGGCTGCAGCGGCTCGCGATGAGTACACCCAGCAGCTCGAAAGCGCTCGACTGGAGGCTCAGAAGATTCGTGAAGAGGCACGCGCAGAGGGCGAGGCAATCATTGCCGATGCTCGCGAGCGTGCAACCGCTGAGGCTCAGCGCATTAGCGATAATGCAGCAAAGGCTATCGAGGCAGAGCGTGCGGCAGCAGCAGTGTCCCTCCGTTCCGAGGTTGGCACTCTTGCTACGACCCTTGCCGGCAAGATTGTGGGCGAAGCCCTCAACGATGATGAGCGATCGGCCCGTGTGGTAGATCGTTTTCTTGCTGACCTTGAAACCGAGAAGCAGAACGCAGGTGCGGCTCGGTAATGGCAGGAGTATCTACTGAATCACTGAGCAAGGTGGAAGAGGTGCTGGAAGCTCACGCTTCCCTGCAGCCCCTGAACCTGGCGAGCGAGCTTTTCGCTGTGGTTGATGTTCTCGACCACAACGGCACCCTGCGCCGTGCTGTCACCGATTCTTCGCGTGATGCAGCAGCACGTCAGGGTATCGCTAACACCGTCTTCGACGGTAAGATCTCTTCGCAGGCTATGGCTGTGCTCACCAATGCGGTGACTCAGCGCTGGTCTGATGATGCAGATCTAGCGAACGCCCTGGAGCGTGCAGCAGTGCTCGCCGTGACCGCATCGGCTCAGTCTCGCGGTGGCGTGGATGCCCTGGACGAGGTGCTCAACGAACTACTCACCTTTGTGCGTACCGTTGATTCCAACGCTCAGGCGCAGGAAGCGCTGTCCGACCATCAGGCAAGCAAAGAAGCAAAGAAGAAGCTCGCCGTGGCGCTCGGTGGCCCCGCCACCACCGCCGAAGGTGTGCTTCTGCTCGAACGAGTTGGCTCCAACCCCCGCGGCCGTCACGCTGCACGGGTAGCCGATGAGTTCGCAGAAATCATCGTCACGCGACAGAACCGTTACATTGCGCGAGTAACTAGCGCGATTGCGCTGTCGCAGGCACAGCTTGAACGTCTCGGTCGCGCGCTCAACGCCGTGTACGGCCGTGAGCTGAAGCTCGACGTTTCGGTGGACCCCGCCGTTCTGGGCGGTCTGCGTGTTCAGGTGGGCGACGAGGTGATCGACGGTACCGTCGAGACCCGCATGTCCGACCTGACTCGTTCCATCGGCTAGCGGCTCAAGCTAGCGACGCTGACCCGTTCGTCGCAACGGTGATTTAGAAGATACCTCGGGTAGCGGGTGCGTGGCTGATGCCTCCTTCGCAGAAGTAGCGGCATTGCCCGCCCGTTCAACCCGAATTGCAAGTTTCGGTTGGTTCCGTTGACGGAACGCAACCACAATGAGAGAGCAGGGACACAAGATGGCCGAACTGACCATCAATGCCGAAGATGTCCGTAATGCGCTGAACGAGTTTGCAGCGTCTTACGAACCCGGCAATGCAGAACGTGTTGAGGTGGGTCGAGTTGTATCGGCCTCCGACGGTATCGCTCGTGTCGAGGGCCTTCCCTCGGTTATGGCGAATGAGCTGCTTCGTTTCGAAGACGGCACCCTCGGCCTCGCACAGAACCTGGATACCCGCAATATTGGTGTGATTGTCCTGGGTGACTTCACCGGTATTGAAGAGGGCCAGGTCGTACACCGCACCGGTGAGGTCCTCTCGGTGCCCGTTGGCGACGCGTACCTCGGTCGCGTTGTTGACCCCCTCGGTAACCCGATCGATGACCTGGGCCCCATTGAGGCTGAAGGTCGCCGCGCACTGGAGCTGCAGGCTCCCGGCGTGACCCAGCGTAAGTCGGTTCACGAGCCGCTGCAGACCGGTCTGAAGGCAATCGACTCGATGATTCCGATCGGTCGCGGTCAGCGTCAGCTGATTATTGGTGACCGCCAGACCGGTAAGACCGCTATCGCGATCGACACCATTCTGAACCAGAAGGACAACTGGGCTTCCGGTGACCCCGAGAAGCAGGTTCGATGCATCTACGTGGCTGTTGGCCAGAAGGCATCCACCATTGCAGCTGTCCGCCACACCCTTGAGACTCGCGGCGCGCTGGAGTACACCACCATCGTGGCATCTCCCGCATCCGACGCAGCAGGCTTCAAGTACCTGGCACCCTACACCGGTTCGGCTATCGGCCAGCACTGGATGTACGGTGGCAAGCACGTCCTCATCATTTTCGACGACCTGTCGAAGCAGGCAGAAGCATACCGCGCTGTGTCCCTGCTGCTGCGCCGCCCGCCGGGACGTGAAGCATACCCCGGTGACGTCTTCTACCTGCACTCCCGCCTGCTGGAGCGTTGCGCTAAGCTCTCTGACGACCTCGGCGCAGGTTCGATGACCGGCTTCCCGATCATTGAGACCAAGGCAAACGACGTTTCCGCCTTCATTCCGACCAACGTCATCTCCATTACTGACGGCCAGATCTTCCTGCAGTCCGACCTGTTCAACGCTAACCAGCGTCCGGCAGTCGACGTCGGTATCTCCGTCTCTCGTGTTGGTGGTGCCGCACAGACCAAGGCTATGAAGAAGGTCTCCGGTACCCTGAAGCTGGAGCTGGCACAGTACCGTGCAATGGAAGCGTTCGCGATGTTCGCATCCGACCTGGACGACGCTACCAAGGCACAGCTGACCCGCGGTTCTCGCCTGACCGAGCTGCTGCGTCAGCCGCAGTACACCCCGTACGCAGTTGAAGAGCAGGTTGTCTCCATTTGGGCTGGTACCTCCGGTCACCTCGACGACATCGAGATTTCCGACGTGCTGCGCTTCGAGGAAGGCTTCATCGAGTACCTGCGTCACAAGACCTCGGTACTGACCGATATCGCTTCCTCCGGCAAGCTTGAGGATGACACCGTTGCAGCTCTGAAGTCCGCAGTTGCTGACTTCAAGCAGGGTTTCAAGTCTGAGGGCAGCAGCCACCTCGTTGACGCAGGTCACGAGGAGCACAAGGCAGCTCGCGATAGCGACATCACTCAGGAAACCATCGGTTAGCGATTAGTCCTCGCCTTCTCCCCGCCTCAGCTATGAGGCTGGGGCGGGGCAGAAAGCAAGGAGAAAGGAAGCTCTATGGGAGCCCAGATTAGGGTTTACCGACAGAAGATTGCTTCGACGTCGTCTATGAAGAAGATCTTCAAGGCGATGGAGATGATCGCGACCTCCCGCATTAACAAGGCTCGTAACGCTGCTCAGGCAGCCGGCCCTTACGCGAACGCTCTGACCCGCGTGGTGACTGCGGTTGCGACTCAGCACGGTATTAAGCACCCGCTGATTCACAAGCCGCACGAGTTCGGAACCTACGAACACCGCCGCTCCGCAATCCTGGTTGTTACCAGTGACCGCGGTCTGGCAGGTTCGTACTCCTCCGCTATCCTGCGTCGTACCGAATCTCTGATTGAGAGGCTGCGCTCTAACGGCCAGGAGGTACAGCTGTACCTGGTTGGCCGTAAGGCAAAGGCTTACTTCGAGTTCCGTGAGCGCCCCTACGCCCGTGCGTGGGAGGGCCACACCGATGCACCTCGCGTCGAAACCGCCGTCGAGATTCGTGACGCGCTACTCGAAGCCTACGACCTGCCCTTCGAAGAGGGCGGCGTGGACGAACTGCACATCGTGTACACCGAGTTCAAGTCGATGGTTGTTCAGGAACCCAAGATCCTGCGCCTGCTGCCCATCCACGTGGGTGACGCAAAGGCTATGGGCGAGGAAATCGTTCCCGACCAGGAACTGACCAAGGCTGAGTACGAGCAGGCGGCATCCTTCGAGTTCGAGCCCTCCGCTGAGGAAGTGCTCAACGAGCTGCTGCCGCGCTACGTTGCATCCCGTATCTTCTCCTGCCTCCTGCAGGCAGCAGCAAGTGAGCTGGCATCCCGCCAGCGCGCAATGAAGACCGCAGGTGACAACGCTGAGACGCTGATTACCAAGTACACCCGTTTGATGAACAACGCACGTCAGGCGGAAATTACTCAGGAGCTCTCCGAAATCGTGGGCGGCGCAGACGCCCTCGGCTCCTAGTACTTGTACGCCAACGAAGCCATCAACTGTCCAAACTTTCTAAGTAAGTGAGAAATATGACTGCCACCTACAACGAATCGGTCTCCGCACCGACTCAGGGCGCAACGGGTCGTATTGCCCGCGTCATCGGCCCCGTGGTCGACGTCGAGTTCCCCGCCGGTCAGGTCCCCGAGATTTACAACGCTCTGACCACCGAGCTGACCCTTGACGGTCGCACCCGCACCATCACCTTCGAGACCGCACAGCACCTGGGCGACTCGATCGTTCGCGCTATCTCCCTGCAGCAGACTGACGGCCTGGTCCGCGGTCAGGCTGTAGTCGACACCGGCGCACCGATCTCCGTCCCCGTTGGTGACGGCGTGAAGGGCCACATTTTCAACGTTCTCGGTGACGCACTCGACGTGCCGAACTCCGAGATCAAGGCTGACACCTACTGGCCGATTCACCGTGCCGCTCCCGGCTTCGCAGAGCTGGAAGGCTCCACCGAAATGCTGGAGACCGGTATTAAGTCCATCGACCTTCTGACCCCCTACATCAAGGGCGGTAAGATCGGTCTGTTCGGTGGTGCAGGCGTGGGTAAGACCGTGCTGATCCAGGAAATGATTACCCGTGTGGCTCGTAACTTCGGTGGTACCTCCGTGTTCACCGGTGTTGGCGAGCGTACCCGTGAGGGTAACGACCTGTGGGTCGAAATGGAAGAAGCAGGCGTTCTGAAGGACACCGCTCTTGTGTTCGGCCAGATGGATGAGCCCCCCGGAACCCGTCTGCGCGTGGCACTGACCGGTCTGACCATGGCGGAGTACTTCCGCGATGTTCAGAACCAGGACGTGCTGCTGTTCATCGACAACATCTTCCGTTTCACTCAGGCAGGTTCTGAGGTTTCCACCCTGCTGGGCCGCATGCCCTCCGCAGTGGGTTACCAGCCGAACCTGGCGGACGAAATGGGTCTGCTGCAGGAGCGTATTACCTCCACCCGCGGTCACTCCATCACCTCCATGCAGGCAATTTACGTGCCTGCGGATGACTACACCGACCCGGCGCCGGCAACCACCTTCGCGCACCTGGATGCGACCACCGAGCTCTCTCGTGAAATCGCATCGCGCGGTCTGTACCCGGCAATTGACCCGCTGTCCTCCACCTCCCGAATTCTGGACGCACAGTACATCGGTCAGGAGCACTACGACACCGCAATTCGCGTGAAGGCTATTCTGCAGGAAAACAAGGAACTGCAGGACATCATCGCGATTCTGGGTGTGGACGAGCTCTCCGAGGAGCAGAAGATCGTCGTGGCACGTGCACGTCGTATCGAGCAGTTCCTCTCCCAGAACACCTACACTGCAAAGCAGTTCACCGGTGTCGAGGGTTCGACCGTTCCGCTGAAGGACACCATCGAGTCCTTCCAGATGATCTGCAACGGCGATGTCGACCACATCCCCGAGCAGGCGTTCTACAACATTGGTGGTATGGACGACGTTATGCGCCGCTACGAGGAAATCAAGGCACAGACTGGAGCTAAGTAATCATGGCTCTGAAAGTTGAAGTTGTTTCCCGCGAACGCGTCGTGTGGACTGGCGAAGCGAAGTACGTTCGTGCACGCTCCGTCAGCGGTGACCTCGGCATCCTGCCGGGTATGATCCCCACCTGCACGCTGCTGGCACAGGACGGCGAGCTGCTCATTGAACCCGTTGATGGTGAGCCCATTAAGACCATCCTCAACGCAGGTTTCTTGACCGTCTCGAACGATCACGTGACCATCGCTGCAAAGCACGCAGAGATCTAAAGCCGGTTTCCCGCAGGGGAATTGACCGCTGCGTACACCTCGCCGGTGCTCCTCCCCGAAAGGGGCGGGCACCGGCGATTGGTGTATCCGGGGTAGGCCGTGTGCGCAGAAAGAGAGTGCGTGCAGAACGACAGCGTGCGTTGAAAGATGATGCGCAGAAAGATCGGTATACGCAGAAAAGGGGCGCCTCCCACAAAGCATGGGAGGCGCCCCTCAAGCTATGTGTAGCCGCCTAGCTAGAGCCGTTTAGAACAGGCGGTCAGCCGAATCGTCCACGCCGCGCATCGCGTCGTAGTCCAGGCTCACACAGCGGATACCGCGGTCCTCAGCCAGGGTACGAGCTTGCGGCTTAATCGTCTGCGCCGCAAACACGCCGCGCACCGGAGCCAGCAGCGGGTCACGGTTGAGCAGCTCCAGGTAACGGGTCAGCTGCTCCACACCGTCAATATCGCCCACACGCTTGAGCTCAACCGCCACGGAGACGCCGTGCGCATCCTTCGCCATGATGTCTACCGGACCGATAGCGGTCGGGTACTCGCGGCGTACCAGCGAATAGCCCTCACCGAGAGTGTGGATCTGCTCGGCGAGCAGACGCTGCAGGTCAGCCTCCACACCGTCCTTGATGAGGCCGGGGTCAACACCCAGGTCGGTGGCGTGCTCGTGCTCAATCTTGTAGATACGAATCATGAGGCGGTCATCGCTCTTAGCCGCCTGAACGGTCCACAGCTGCTGAACATCGGACTCCAGGTCCTCACGGATGCTCTGCGGAACGTCCTCACGCTCAGCCACCAGCAGGGAGCAGGGAGGGCTCATCCAGTTCAGAGGCTTGTAGGAACCGCCGTCGGAGTGAATGAGGACGGAGCCGTCATTCTTGACCATCAGCAGGCGGGTAGCGCGGGGCAGGTGGGCGCGGAGGCGGCCCTCATAATCTACGGAGCATTCAGCAATGACAATACGCATCCGTCCACTCTAGCAGGTACGAGTGTTTGGCTCTAGCAGGTGAGGGTATGAGCTAGGGAACCTGAGCTTGGTACAGGTCGCGGGCGGGGCACAGTAGGGAAGTACGGCGCAGTAGGGAAGTTCGGCACAGAGCGGGGGAGTACCGCCTCAGCATGAGTACCACGCCAGTATGAGGAAGAGCGCAGAGCGAACAGCGGCAGGACCGATAGGTAGAGATAGCTGAGCGGCGCGGTAGAATAGGGCTCATGGCACGTAAGAATTATCCCGGCAGGCGAGCATCCGGCACCACCAGCGATAAGTGGCACCGTCAAGCACCCGCAGGGCGTGATATCAGCAGGATCCTCGATCCTGCACCCCGATTGGAACGTGACCGATACGGTGACTGGCTGGTGCAATACATTCCCGCCGTCAACGCCCAAAAAACCTACACCTGCCCCGAATGCTACCGCGCTATTCCACCCAGAACAGCGCATCTGGTGGTGTGGCAAGAAAGCCACACGATGGGCCGTAGCCGCGCCGTTGACGAGCGCAGGCACTGGCATCAGCATTGCTGGCGCACCCGCCGCAAATAGGCTGAACACTGCACTTGAGGTGCAGCCTAAGACTACATTCTTGACCCAAACCACATTCTCGAATCCATTTCTTGAAGGAACGCAATGAGCAACACCGCCGATATCACCCGCGCGCAGGAATTCGATCCCGCCCGCTACGTCTTCAGCACCGCCGCTGAACCCACCCCCATTAAGGCACGTACTGTGCTTCCGGCACGCCGCGAGAACTTCACCGTCACCACCGCGGATGGCAAGCGCCTCGTCGGTGAACTCGCCCTGCCCGAAGGCGAAGTCAAGGCAACCCTGGTGACCTTCCACCCGCTGCCCACCCACGGCGGCTACATGGACTCGCACGTGTACAAGAAGGCGTCCTTCCGCCTGCCGGCGCTGTCGAACATTGCGGTGCTGCGTTTCAACACTCGCGGCACCTCCTCGATTCGCGGCACCAGCGAAGGCGTCTTTGACGGCGGCTTTGCCGAGAAGAAGGACTTCGACGCAATCCTGAAGTTCGTACGCGAGCGCGCCCTGCCGAACCCCTGGCTGGTCGGCTGGTCCTTCGGCACCGAGCTGGTGCTCAAGTACGCGCCCGAATATGCGAACGAGTTCACCGGCGCTATTCTGCTCTCTCCGCCGCTGCACCGCGTTCACCCGGCTGAGCTGGACGAGTGGAACAAGATCTCGAACCCGCTGTACGCGCTGGTGCCCGAGCACGACGACTACCTGCAGCCTCCGGCGGCGCGTGAGCGTTTCGCGGCTGTACCGCGCACTCGGGTGATCCCCTTTGAGGGCTGCAAGCACCTGTGGGTGGGCGAGAAGTCCGTGCAGCAGGTCCTCAACACCGTGGTCAGCATCGTAACCGGTGCCCCCACCGAATTGCCCACCGAATACAATGGCCCGGTGGCAGAAGAAATCACTGAGCTTTAAGGTTTGGCATAAAAACACGGCATAAAAACGCTGCATAAAAATATCAAGGCGGCGGCTTTGGATAGAACATCCAAAGCCGCCGCCTTCGTATCTATACGCGATGCGTGCCCCGCGGGAAGAGTAGCGAGAGCGTAGAGAACCTAGAGGGGATTCTAGAGCTGGGAGGTGACTACAGCTGGTCCTGGCGAGGAATGAACACCTCACGCACCAGAATCAGCATGGAAGCCGCCGCCGGAATAGCAATCAGTGCGCCCAGCACGCCCCAGAGCGCGCCACCGGCAGCCACCGAAATAATCGCAACACCGGCAGGGACCGACACAGCGCGAGCCATAATACGCGGAGAAATCAGGTACGCCTCCACCTGCAAGTACAGGAAGTACGCCACCGCAAACCACAATGCCAGGCTCCAGCCCTGGGTCAGCAGAATCAGCGAGGTCAAAATCAGCGCAATCACGCCGCCAACCAGCGGAATGAACGCCAGAATCATGACGACCAAAGCCATCAACTGCGGGAAGCTGAAGCCCACAAACAGCATAATAAAGAACGCCACAAAAGCATTCAGAACAGCAACCAGAGCCTGACCCATCACGTAGTTACCCACCGACTCGGTAATCTTATCGGTAATGTACTTGACGCGTACACGCTTAGACGCCGGCGCCAGGCGCACACCCCACGCCTTGATAGTGTCCATTGAAGTGAGGAAGTACAGGGACAGGAACAGCACAATAATCACGCCGGTCACGCTCTGCGCCAGGGTAGAACCCGCAGAAACCAGGCTCGACATGAAGCTATTGACCTGCGAAGAGGAGAACGTTGTCTCCAAGAACTTCGGGATGTTCTCATTCACCCAGGTGCTGATATTAAAGCGCTGATCAAGCTCGTGGTACCAATCAGAATCAATCGTGTTCTGATAAATACCCGGCGCATACTGGATAAATTTAGAAGCCTGCTCGCTAATAACCGGGCCAATCGTCATGACCAGACCGGTCACGGCGCCAGCAAAACCAGCAAGCACAGCAATCACGCCGATACCGCGCTTAATGCCCCACGACTCCAGGCGGCGCACAATCGGGTCCAGACCCAGCGCAATGAAAATAGCGCCGGTCACCCAACCCACCAGGGCACCCACATTATTGAAAATGTAGTAGGCGAAGAGCGCCAAACCCACGCCAACGGTCATGAGGAAACCAAACGCGACCGGGTTGTGCATCATGGAGGTCTTGCCGTTGCCGACCACCTTCGGTGCGGGAGGCGCATCCTCAGAAGCGGCGGGAACCACCGGAATAGTATCCGTAGGAGGCATGGAAGCGCGGCGGCGGTTAGAACGCACCTGGCTGATGCTTTCGGTCAGCTCGCTGAAGGTCTCCGTTATCTGGTCGGTGAGAGATTCCTTCTTGCGTGGCTCGTCGGACGATGTTGTCTCTGCGGGAGCTGCTGAGGCTTTCTTCTCGCTCATGCTCTTCCTTTCCGGATCATTCCGGGTATTTTTTCTCTACTGTGCCATTCTACCGGCTGGTTTACTTTGTTACGGCGTCAACGGTGAATCCCAAGGGCAGGGGAGCGCATGTGGGAGAGATATTTGCGGGGCGGATCGGGCATTAGCCTAAACGCTATCCCCTTACATGAGCTCAGAGCGTAGGCGACAGAGAACGGGCGCTCGCAACGGCGCGTTGTGGAGATAATAGAGGAAGGAACGCGTGAAGGAGCTAGCCCGCACGCAACAATAGGTACAGAACGTAAAGGAGCCCAGGATGAGCATTATTTTTGATCCGGCAGACCGCGGCGCATCCCAGAACGCGGCACAGGGTAACGTCGCGCAGGGTGGCGCAGCACAGAACGGGGCAGCGCAGGAGATTCCCGCCTCCGTACGCAACGCCATGGAACTGAACCCCAACGCGGCACAGTCTGCTGGCGAACAGGGTGGCGAGCAGACCCCCTCCGCTCCCACCTGGCGCTACGAGGTCAACACCCCCGAAGAGTTCCAGAAGTTCGTTCAGCTCTCCAGCCAGGGCGCCGTGATTTTTGCGCTCTACGCGCCGCACTCGCCCTCCTCCCTGCAGATGCTCGAAGGCGTGCAGAAGCTCGTCGACTCCGCCGCAGGTAGCATGATTTGCGCCGCCGTGGACGTCACCAAGCTCCCCGAAGCTGCCCAGGCATTCGGCGTGAGCGGCGTGCCCGCGGGCGTTGCCGTTCTGGCGGGCCGACCGGCACCGATTTACACCGGCCCGGTCAGCGCAGAAGACCTCGGCGATGTGCTCTCCCAGGTTCTGCAGCTCGCGGCACAGTACCAGCTGCCCGGCGGCTTCGACCCGGTCGTTCCCGACGACGAAAAGCCCCTGCCGCCCCTGCATGCAGAAGCCGTCGCCGCCCTCGACCGCGGCGACCTGGAGGGTGCCCGCGCCGCATACCGCAAGGCAATTAGCGAGAACCCCGGCGATAAGGAAGCGAAGCTCGGCCTGGAACAGGTTGAACTGCTCGCCCGAGTGAAGGACCTGGACATGGCAACCGAACGCGCGGCCGCCGCGGCAGACCCCATGAACATTGACGCCGCGTTCAACGTAGCCGACCTGGACCTGGTGGGCGGCCACGTGGAGGACGCGTACAACCGTCTGCTGCGCCTGTTCAGCGCGGTAGGTCCCGACGATAAGGCGCGCGTGCGCCAGCGCCTCGTGCAGCTCTTCGACGTGGTGGGTGCATCTGACCCGCGCACCGTCAAGGCGCGTGCGGCACTGACCATGGCGCTGTTCTAAAGAGGCTCCCCGGTGTGGCAGGGGAAACTTCCACGAGAGATACCCTCCGGAAGATTTGCTCCGGTATATCCGGGATGATGTGTCACGGGCGGGCCGCCGCCTCGTTCGACCCATAGGGTCGGCGGGGTGGCGGCCCGTTTGCGTGCGTAGCGCGCCGGCAGGGTAGGGGGCGGCATCTTCAGTGTGGGGCGCCCTGCGAACGGCTTCTCTGCGAATGGTCTTGAACGCCCGGACTGTGAACAAATGACATTTTTGAGTATCTTTCAGGAAAAGGTTTTTTGGCTGATGGGGGGGGTGGTAGGGTGAAAATATGAACACTAGTCACTTTCCCCAGGACCCGAACCCGCAAGAACCAGGTTCACCGCAGAACCCGGTACAAGAGACCGCAGTAGAGGCAACCCCCGACGCGGCAGTACCTCAAGCTATAGTCCCCGAATCTGCAGCGCCGGAAGCTACAAACCTCGAGCCTGCAGCGCCGGAAGCTGTAGTTCCCGCATCGGTAGCACCTCAGCTACCCGTTACCCCGCAGACCGCACCGACCGCTGGCGCTCGCCCCGCCATCGAAATCCGCGGCCTCACCAAGGCATTCGGTCAGAAGGTCGCCGTCGACCGCATCAACCTGGATATCCCCTCCGGATCCTTCTACGGACTGGTCGGCCGCAACGGTGCCGGTAAAACCACCACCATCTCCATGGTCACCGGCATGCTCAAGCCCAACGAAGGCACCGCATACGTGCGCGGCATCGACATGTGGGCCGACCCGCTCAAAGCCAAGGCACACCTGGGTGTGCTGCCCGACGGCGTGCACCTCTTCGACAAGCTCACCGGCGAGCAGCTCATCACCTACTCCGGCTACCTGCACGGAATCGATAAGGAAACCGTCGCATCCCGCGTCAAGGACCTGCTCGTGGCCATGGACCTGACCGACGCTGCGGGTCGTGCCGTTGCCGACTACTCCGCCGGTATGACAAAGAAGATTGCGCTCGCTGCCGCCCTCGTTCACGCGCCCTCCGTGCTGATTCTGGACGAGCCCTTCGAGGCGGTCGACCCGGTTTCTGCCGCTAATATTCAGGACATTCTGCGTGGCTTCGTTGCCTCCGGCGGAACTGTCATTATCTCCTCGCACGTGATGGACCTTGTCCAGCGCCTGTGCGACCACGTAGCCGTCATGGACTCCGGCCGTATTCTCGCCGCCGGAACCGTCGACGAAGTACGCGCCGGCGTGAGCCTTGAAGAACGATTTGTGCAGCTGGTCGGTGGCCGCACCTCCTCGGAAGGATTGTCATGGTTGGGCACCTCGTCTCACTAAAGTGGCAGTATGTGCTCGCTTCCTTCCGCCGAAGCATCTGGGCGCTCATCGGCCTAATTTTTGCGGCGCTTTATGCGGGCGGTATGCTCTTCGGCCTCGGCTCCGCATACGTTATCGCTAACTCGGAGGTACCCGAATACGGTCAGCTCGGCGCCCTCCTTGTAGGCACCGTTGTGGCGCTCGCCTGGGCTATCGTCCCTATCTTTTTCAGTGGCCTGGACGGCACCCTGGACGAGAGCCGATTCGTGCTCTTCCCCATCAAGTCCTCCACCCTGCAGAAGGGCCAGTTCCTCGGCGGGTTCGTGGGTATTCCCGGCATCGCCAGCATCATTGCCGTGCTGCTGGGCGCTATCGCGTTTATATCGCAACCGCTCGCGCTGGTCGTGTACCTCATCTGCTGCGTGCTCGGCCTTGCGAACCTCATGGTGTGGGCGCGCCTCGCCAACCGCCTGGGCATGGCGCTGAACGATAACCCACGCATCGCCAACACCCTGATGATCGTTGCCATGCTACTGATGATGAGCGCCGGCTTTATCTTCGGTGGAACGATAACCTATCTGACCAAGCACTGGGAAGAGGTGCTGCCCTACCTGCCGTGGCTGGGCGTGACGCCCTTCGGTTCCGCGTTTGCTGTGCCCTACTTTATGGCGACCGGCAATATGGGTGTTGCCCTTGGCTGCCTGGCTCTGACCCTCGTCTACCTGGCTGGCGGTTGGTGGCTGTGGGGTAAGAACCTTGCACGCTCCATGGCGAATGTGGGCGGTAGCGCCCACCACGCCAGCGCAACCGAAGTCGCCGCAGGTGATTTGGGCCTGTTTGCACGGTTCCCCGCAACCCCGCGTGGCGCCGTAGCGGCACGAACCCTGCACTCATTCCTGAAAGACAACCGTCTGCAGCTGCTGACCGCAAGCACCGCCATGCTTTACCTGATACTAACGGTGGGTATGCCGCTGTTCCTGAGCTCTGTAGGGTCCGTTAAAACTCATGTTGATTTTAATGGCATCAACGCGGCTGAAGCCAACCAGATTATTAATAGCGGCGTCATGCAGCTCTTCGGATTCTGGATGTACTTCTGCACCGTTTTCACCGGCTACTACATGTGCTACCTCGTCTCCTACGACAACACCGCATTCAGCCTGCACGTGCTCTCCCCGCTACGCGGTATTGACGACCGCATCGGCCGTCTTTGGGGTTACAGTATCCTGATGGTTCCGATCGTAGTGGTGATGGTGTTCGTCGCCTCAGCGGCAAATGGACACCTGGAGCTTTTCCCCATTGTGCTGATGCACCAGCTGGGCGTGTTCGCCGCGGCGGCTGGCATGGGATGCGTACTGGATACCTTCATTAGTCCGCCCGTGGCGCCTCCCGGGGCTAACCCGTTCAAGAATCCGAAGAACACTGACGGTTTCGCTAAGCAGCTGCTGCTGATGCTCTCTATATTTCTGGTGATGCTCAGTGCCCTGCCCGGCGGTATCTCTGTTGTCGTGTACATTTTCCGCACGCAGGATGTGCTGACCCTCGTCTACGGTGGCTTGATTCAGCTACTGATTGGTGCTGCACTGCTCGTGGGCGGCGTGGCGTGGGGCGGTCACCGCTACGACAAGGTCAGCTCCAAGATGCTTGAGCGCGTGGCACGCTTCCAGGCGAACTAACAAGAGTTGAAGCTCCAGCACATCAGGAATAAACGAGAGGGGTTCCGTGTTAGGTACTACGCCTGGCGCGGAACCCCTTTTCTGTGCCGCCCGAACTTCTAACGGAAAGAGGCGCAGGGGAGTGCCCGAAAGGCACCGGAGTCTATGGTTGAGCTGTGGCCTGCCTCCATATTGACCGCCCGTAGGCTCAGCACCTCCCAACTGCTACTAAAATAGAGAAGGCGCCAATCACCCAACCGTGCAGCGGCGCCCTTCACCCTATGTATCCCACCTCATCATCAAGGAGAAACATGAGCTCGATCGAAGGCATCGAAGACCCCTTTGGCCCCGGAACCGCAGGCGGCACCGCCCTGCTCGAACGCGAAGAAACCCAGCTTTCTGAGCCCGGCGACCACGAGCGCTTCTCCCACTACGTACGCAAGGAAAAGATCCTCGAATCGGCGCTGACCGGTGAACCCGTACGCGCCCTCTGCGGCAAAATGTGGGTACCCGGCCGTGACCCGCAGAAGTTCCCCGTCTGCCCCCAGTGCAAGGAAATCTACGAAGGCCTGGCACCGGGCAACGACGGTGACAACGGCTCCGGCGAGTAATACGCGCCAGGCGATACGCCTGAGACAAATACGCATCAGGCAACACACCTCAGACAATACGCCTGAATAAATACGAATAAATAACACGCAGCAGCAAGACTCAACGGCCCCAACACCGCTCATGAGACTTTGCTGACGAGCACCAAATTCTTGCACCACAGCCCGGCCCAACCCGCGGATGTGGTGCTAGAATTTAACCTCGCTGTGCCCGGCAGGCATCGGCCGTCCCGAGCCTAACCCGCCGCAACAGCAGATGCAGACGAGGAAGAAGGAGAGAATGAGCGCACCCGCAGAGGAACCCACACTATTCGACAGTATGGTGAAGCCGAAGCTCTCCCCGGCATACCCCGACCGCGCCCCCTGGGGTACCTCCGTCAGCCTGCGCGCCTGGCAGGCAGAAGCCATGCAGAAGTACTTCGAAACCAACCCCCGCGACTTCATGGCAGTCGCAACCCCCGGCGCAGGTAAAACCACGTTCGCGCTGACCCTCGCCAAGGAACTATTCAACCGCGGCACGGTCCGCCAGCTTATTGTGGTGGCGCCCACCGACCATCTGAAAAAGCAATGGGCAGACGCCGCCGCGAAGGTCGGTATTCCCATTGACCCGAACTTCAAGAACGCGGATGTGACCATCAGCCGCCACTACAAGGGTGTGGCGCTGACCTACGCGCAGGTGGCGAACAAGCCGCAGCTACACGCCCGCAACACCGAGGAAACGAAAACCCTCGTAATCTTTGACGAGATTCACCACGCTGGTGATTCGCTTTCCTGGGGTGACGGCCTGCGTGAAGCGTTCGACGACGCGACTCGCCGCGTGGCGCTGACCGGTACCCCGTTCCGTTCGGACACCTCCCCGATTCCGTTCGTCACCTACGAGGTCGACAATGACGGTATCCGCCGCTCCAAGGCAGATTACTCCTACGGTTACGGCCCCGCGCTGAAGGACCACGTGGTGCGCCCGGTTATCTTCATGGCGTACTCGGGCCAGATGCGTTGGCGCACCTCCGCCGGTGAGGAAATGGCGGCAAACCTCGGTGAAGGCTTCACCAAGGACATCACCTCCCAGGCGTGGCGAACCGCCCTCGACCCCAACGGTGAATGGATCCCGACCGTGCTCGCGGCAGCTGATAAGCGCCTGACCGAGGTGCGCCGCACCGTGCCCGACGCCGGTGCGCTCGTCATCGCCACCGACCACGCGGACGCTAAAGCCTACGCCGAACAGATTCAGAAAATCACCGGCGAATACCCCGCCGTGATCCTCTCGGACGACCGTGAAGCCTCCGCAAAAATCGACGAATTCCGTGAAGGCATGCAGCGCTGGATGGTCGCCGTGCGCATGGTGTCCGAAGGCGTGGACGTGCCCCGCCTCGCCGTGGGCGTGTACGCCACCAGCACCAGCACCCCGCTATTCTTCGCCCAGGCGATCGGCCGTTTCGTGCGTGCCCGCAAGCGCGGAGAAACCGCCTCCGTGTTCCTGCCGTCGGTGCCGCAGCTGATGATGCTCGCCAACGACATGGAAGTGGAACGCGACCACGCCCTCGACCGCGGCGCACCCCAGGAAATCGACCCCATGGTTGAGGGCCTGGACGACCACCTGCTCGAAGAAGCAAACCGCGAGGAGCGCGCCTCCGAGCAGCTGGCACGCGGCAAGTTCGAGGCGCTCGGCTCCGAGGCGTCCTTCCACGGTGTGCTGTTCGACGGTGCGGAGTTCGCCTCCGGCAACCTTGCCGTGGGTAGTGAGGAGGAGCAGGACTTCCTGGGTATTCCGGGCCTGCTGGATGCCGAACAGGTCGGTACGCTGCTGCGAGCGCATCAGCGTGAGCATGCGGCACGCCGCCCGGCGACTGCGGCACCTTCGGTGGTGGATCACCGCCAGTTGAAGGAGCTACGCAATAAGCTGGCGAAGAATGTGGCGGCGTGGTCGATTCGTTCAGGTCAGCCGCACGGCGTGATTCATAATGAGCTGCGTAAGATTTGTGGCGGCCCGGCGGTCGCGCAGGCTTCTGCTGAGCAGATTCAGGCGCGTATCGATAAGCTGTCGGACTGGTTCGTGGGTCGGCGCTAGAACGTGGATAGAACGTAACGGAGGGAAAAGCCCCGCGAGTGTGTATGCGCTCGCGGGGCTTCTTGCGTATGTAGGGTACCTGTAGTTCTTTGAGTGGTTTTTACCTGAAGGTTTTCTCAGGTGCTTAAAAGCACATACGCGGAGAAAATAAGACGGTTAGATAGTGGGAATAGGTGGTTCTTAAAAAACTTAATGTTGGTTTTTGCCCCCTAATTTGAGAAAAACATCGCCTGAAGGTTGTTTATGGGAGATATGCCGGAGGGATTTAAGGGTGGAATATGTGTGAATAAAAGTTCAAGTACTGGTTGAATACTGCATGTCAAAGTGGGTTTATGGAAGATTGTGTGCGTTTTTCGCTTGAAAATTTAATACGGGGGGGGGGTATGCTTTCTCCAAGTGTTGGGTTTCCCTGTGCTTTTGAAGCTAACCTTTGTGTTTTTGATCTTCTGGCTATGCAGGGGCTGACGCTTGTATAGAAACATCATGCATTCACTCTCTTCTGTGCGCTATCTTCACTTTTTGTGTGTGCGTTCTGCCCTGCGTGGATTTATCGGCCGCGTTCTTGGTGGGAGTGAGTGCCCAAGATATCACTCTCGAAGGACATACATGTCTACTAATATTTCTCGCCGCAAGGTTGTAGCTGGCGCAGCATGGGCTGCTCCGGTTGTTGCAGCTTCCGCTGCAGTTCCCGCTTTTGCTTCCTCCACTGACTGTGAGTACGCAAGCGAGACCACCCCCGATTACATCATCTCCGGTACTGACGCAGGTGCTAAGGATACCAAGTCCTTCGTCGTTCCTGCCAAGGTTGACAAGATTAAGTTCGTCGTTATCGGTGGCGCTGGTGGTACCAACTATCCCGATATCGCTGCAGGTTCCGGTGCTAAGCTGACCGGTGTTATCGAGGTCAAGGAAGGCCAGACCGTTCAGCTGGTGGCTGGCGCCGGTGGTATCGGTAACGGTCCCCTGTCCCCCGCACAGGGTGGTGAGGGCTACGGTAACGGCGGTTCCTCCAACCTGCCCAACCCCATCCCTGGTAGCATCATGCAGAAGGTTAACGCTGTGTGGCCTAATGACTCGGTTAATAAGCGTATTACCTACTCCGCATCCGGTGGCGGTTCCTCCGCTCTGGTCATCGACGGTACCCCCGTTGCAGTTGCAGGCGGCGGCGGCGGCGCTGGCTTCATTAACTCCGGTGGCGCTAACAACAACAAGTTCAAGAAGGATGGTGCTATCGATGCGGGTTACTTGTGGCCCGAAGGTGCAAAGCGTAATGCTGCTCCCGTGATTGGCTCCACTGGTGGTTCCGCTGAGGCGGCTGCAGGTTCTGCAGGTAACGCAGGCTCGCTTACCCGTACCGTGGATACCACTCAGGTCACCATTGTCGATGCTGGTAAGGGCGGTTCCGCAGGTATTGGCGGTAACGGTGGTACCAAGACCGATCTGCCCTCTGGCAAGTCCCCTAATGGTCTGATTGGTTACTACTCCACCAACAACCAGGAAATCTTCCAGTCCTCCAACTCCGGTAACAACGGTGGCGCGGGCTTCACCGGTGCTGGTGGTGACGGTGTGAGCTCCTACTCCTACATGGTTGACCACAACGATACTTCCCTCCCCGAAGTTATCACTCTCAGCGACGGTAAGAAGAAGGCACTGCACTACTTTGGTAGCGATGAGCCTGACGATGCACCCAACGGTATGAACTGGAACGGTTACGAATCCGTCATCTCCGCAGGTGGTGGCGCAGGCTACGGTGGCGGTGGTTCCGGTGCTTCCACCTCCGCTATGGGTATTATCCTGACCCAGAAGTGGAACAACAACCCGGACGGTATCCGCCAGAACACTGCCTTCGGTCAGCTCGGTGGCGGTGGTGGCGCCGGTGGCTCCTACATTGCGCCCAGCGCTTCCAACGGTCGCATCGAATCTGCAGGCAACGCTCCGGTTGCTCGTAACCAGCGTAAGAACGGTTCTGTTGCAGTGTTCCTCTGCAAGCGCTCCTAATAGCGTGCGTACCCGAGTATTCCTATTTGATTACTCGGTGGGCTAAGCATTAGCCCCTCCGGTTCTCCCGCTCCTGAATTTTTCCTCAGGAGCGGGAGGGTCGGCCCCTAAATTTTAGTCCCTCCAGAGGTGCATCCGCGCGTATCTGGCATGAGGACTGTGTGCTTCTCTGGCGAGTGGTCTCTTGGTGTATTTTGGCCACTCACGGAGAATGCCATTGAGTGATGTCTCGTTGAGTCTCAACGGTGAAACCAATGGCTTTGAGGAAAAGGTTGGTAGTAATGCGCCAGCCTGAAGGCCCGCAGACACTTCGGTGTCTGCGGGCCTTCGCTATACCTAAACACGTTTATCACGGCCTCAGGCTGTCGGAAACAGATGACCCCGGAAGGTTTACGTCTACGAAGAGGCGGGGAGCCTGGGAAAGTACATCCCAGGCTCCCCGCCTCTGTCTATTCAGCGCCCACCTAAAAGGTGAGTCACCGGCGGAGCTGGTGGAGGTTAGAGAACCTCAACCGCCTCAACGCCCTCGTCCTCAAGCTCGGCAACCACGTCGTCAAGCTTGTCCTCGTGCACGGGGGCGGTCAGGTCAAGCAGCACGCGAGTCTCGTAGCCTGCATCGACCGCATCGCGGGCGGTTGCCGCCACGCAATAATCGGTGGCGATACCAACAACATCGACGAACTCGATGCCGCGCTCATCCAGCCACTCCGACAGGGGAGTCTGCGGGCCGTCCTCGGACGCATCCACACCGGGCTCGTGCTCGCCGGTCGCGACCTCATCCTCGGGTGCCAGAAGACCCTCAAAACCCGAGTACGCTGCCTCGAAGCGGCCCTTACGGAAGTACGCCTCAATGTAGTCGGTGTCCAGGTTCTCGTGAATCTGCGCGCCTTCGCTCTTCGCCACGCAGTGCACCGGCCAGGAGTCAACGTAGTCGGGGGTGTCAGAGAAGTGCGAGCCCGGATCGATATGCCAGTCCTGGGTGGCAATAATCGCGTCGTAGCGGTGGTGGTTGTTCTCCACGTATTCGCTAATCAGCGCGGCAACGTCCGCACCGCGCTCGGTGGCGAGGGCGCCGCCGGCGCAGAAATCGTTCTGCACGTCAACAATAATCAGTGCCTTAGACATGTCTGTCCTTTACAAGTAGGAATGAGTTTTCACTCTGATTCGCCAGGTGAAGATTCGCCAGGTGAAAACAGTATCTCAGAAGGGTGGTTTAGATGAATTCGGTCGGAATGATTGGCTCACCCTCCGAGAGGCGGTGGGCAGCTTCGGGAAGCTCAGCCAGGGATGCTGTGTGGCGGGCGGTTGCGCGGCGCACGCCTTCCTCGCCGGTGAAGCCGGGGAGCAGCTCGCCGTTGCGGACGAAGTCCACCATGAGCGGGCGGGTGTCCTCGAGCAGGCTCGGGTCCTCGTGGGTGCCCAGAACCTCGGCGGTCGCAATGCCCATGCCGTTGAGGCGGCGGGCCGCACGCTTGGCGCCACCGATGGACGCCTTGCCAGCCGACGCCTTAGCGACCGGCTGCATTTCACCGGCGGAGTTCTCACGCTCAACGACCTTGTACACCATGGAGGAGGTCGGCGCGCCGGAACCGGTGACCAGCTTGGTACCCACGCCGTAGGAGTCCACGGGTGCTGCCGCCAGGGATGCGATGGCGTACTCGTCCAGGTCGCTGGTGACGGTGATCTTGGTGTGGGTGTTGCCGAGCGAGTCGAGCAGTTCACGCACGCGGGCCGCGGTGGCGACCAGATCGCCGGAGTCCAGGCGCACGCCGCCAAGCTCTTCGCCCGCGAGTTCCACGCCGAGGCGGACCGCCTCGTCCACGTTGTAGGTGTCGACGAGCAGGGTGGTGCGGGCGCCGAGGGAACGCAGCTGCGCCTCGAACGCTTCACGTTCGCTGTCGTGCAGCAGGGTGAAAGCGTGGGCGCTGGTGCCGATGGTGTGCAGA